>ENA-OURC01000017-OURC01000017.1-human-gut-metagenome-genome-assembly--contig:-NODE-17-length-107029-cov-6.35766_pt1 | contig 107029 bp, 133 predicted proteins | sample MGYA00243026_ERZ508738 | MGnify/ENA primary metagenome ERZ508738 (study PRJEB26277, sample SAMN04329806) | human gut metagenome | biome: human-associated habitat | host: Homo sapiens | place: USA...
AAAATAAGTTAAAAGCTTTATTAATTATGCTTATTGTTGGTATGCTTGTTTTTTCTCCTTTTGTATTTGCAGAAGACGAAAACACTAATGATGTTGAATTAATTTCAGAAGAAAATGGTGTTCCTGTTGAGGAAAGAGAAGATAACCAAACAACTACAGACGAATATTTAAACAATATGAAAAAAGAAGATGTTTATTTAATGGGAGATGAAATTACTATAGATTACATAGTAGATGGAAATCTATTTGTTTTAGCAAATAAAGTAAACATTAATTCTCAAATTGTTGGAAATGCATTTATATGTGCAAAAGATGTAAATATTTCAACACAAAGTTATATATCAAACAGCCTTTTTGTTACAGCAAATAATCTAAATGTAGATGGTGTAACTTATGATGTATATGCTACATGTAAAAATGCAAAAATTTCAGGTTATGTATATAGAGATTTTAAATGTGCATCAGAAGATTTGAATATTTTTGGAACAATAGGAAGAAATGCATATATTTCATCAAAAAATATTAATTTTTCACAAAATGTAGAAGCAGTACCAGATGGTGATAATGCAGATCAAGCAGATGTAAGTGTTGCAACAGTTCAAGGAAAAATTATGGGGAATTTAAATTATTCTTCTTCAAAAGAAATTCAAATACCTGAATCAACTGTTGATGGTGAAGTAAAATTTGAGCAAGAAAAAATTTCTAATTCTATGAATTTTGGTACTTATATAATAGCTCTTATCTCTACTTTATTATTAGTACTTGCAGTTTATGGATTATTTAAATGGCTTTCTCCTAAATTTATAGATGAAACAAATTCTTTATTAACAAACAAAATTGGTTCATCTATTGGATTTGGAATATTAAGCCTAATAGTTATACCAGTAGTAGCTGCAGCATTAATTTTCTTAAATATTACAAGACCTATATCAATTGTATTACTTTTAACATATATTGTATTATTGCTTTTAAGTATTCCAGTATTTACAATTGCACTAAACAACATTATATGTACTAAATTAAAAATATCTAAAACATGGCCAAAAATTGGTATGTTATTAGCTACTTCTCTTGTTATGTGGCTATTAACAATAATCCCATTTGTTGGAGCTTTAGTAGGTATTATATATACAGTTTTAGGTTTAGGAATTATAACAAAAAAGTTACTTCCAAAAAAATCTAAAAAATAGAAAATAAAAAACACTATTTTAAATAGTGTTTTTTTTAGTTTATTTTTATTGTTTCAATTCATCTATTATTATTTTATAATCTTTTGCAATTAAAATTGCTGTACCTGCAACTAAAATATTAGCCCCAGCCTCTTTTACTTTTGGAGCAGTAATTAAATTTATTCCTCCATCTGCTTCTATATCAACTTCCAAATTATTTTTTTCTATGTATTTTTTTAATAAAGAAATTTTTTCTACCATATCTGTAAGAAGTGTTTGTCCACCTTTTCCGGGTTCTACAGTCATTACTAAAACAGTATGAATAAATGGCAAATATTCATATATTTCTTCTATTTTTGTATTTGGTTTTATTGCTATTCCTACTTTGCAATTATTTTGTTTTATATAATTTATTAATTCCATTACTTCTTGTTTATTTTTGCATGCTTCCAAATGAAAAGTTATTATATTAGGTTCAACTGCTAAAAAGTCATCAATTGCCTCTTTTACATCATCTACCATTAAATGTATGTCTAATGGTAAATTAGATATTCTTTTTATATATGATGCATACTCACGCATTTTTTCATATGTGTTATTTTCTACAAATTTTCCATCCATTACATCAATATGGAAATAATTAGTTTTTGCCTTTTCTAATGCAAAAAAAGTTTCTGATTCTTGGCCTTTTTTTACACTTAAAATCGATGTTGAAATTTCTACCATTTTCTTTCCTCCTTTTGTTTTAATTCATTATATATTTTGCAAAATCTTTCATATCTTCCTTTATCTATTATTTCATTTTCTACATCCTGCTTTATTCCACATTCTGTTTCTTTAATATGTGAACATCCAATGTATTTACAGTTAGTATTATCAAATTCTTTAAAATATTTATATAAATCTTTACTTTCAATTTCACTTATTTCAAATGTTGAAAATCCAGGAGTATCTGCAATATATGTATTTTCATTTATTTTATACAACTTAACTTGTGTTGTAGTATTCTTTCCTCTTTTATTTTTTATGCTAATTTCGCCTTCTTCTGTTATACTATATTTAAAAATAGCATTTATTAGTGTCGATTTTCCAACCCCAGAATTTCCAGAAAAGGCATTAATGTTTCCTTGCATAATATCAATTAATTCTTTAATTCCATTTCCTTCTTTTGCCTTAGTTTCTAAAACTTTATAGCCTATTTTTTTATATACATTTTTTATTTTTTCAAATTCCTGTTTGTCATCTAAATCTGTTTTATTTAATACTATAATAGCATTTACATTTAAATAATTTGCATATGCTAATTGCTTGTCAAGTAATAATAAATCTGGTTTTGGCTGTTTACTAGATACTACAAATATTAACTGAGTTAAATTCGCCATTTTAGGTCTTTTTATATATACATTTCTACTATGTATTTTTTCAATTACTGCCTTTTTATTTTCTTTATCTGTTATTTCTATTTCAACAATGTCACCTACTACTGGGCTTATTTCCTCTTTTTTTATTTTACCTCTTGCAACAGCTTCATATATATACTCATTTACTTGTATTTTATATAAATTTGATATATTCTCTATTACTAATCCCTGCATTTTTCCCTCATTTTCTTTTATATTTACTAATCAAGGAACGACTAATTTTCATCGTTCCTTGATTTTTATTATGGTATTTTGATAGTTTTTTCTGTTCCTGCAAAATTTATTGTTTTTGTAGATATTGCACCACCTGCATTAACTGTTACTGTTTGAGTTCCTTTTCCATCAACTTGTATACTTAAATCTGTTTGGTTTTTATCAATATTTGTTCTAGTTTGAACTACTGTTCCACCAACTGATACTGACACATCTACTTTTTTATTTACTGTTTGTTGTGATGTAGTTGTTGTATTGGTTGTATTTGATGAATTTGTAACATTACTACTATTTGTTGTACTTTCTGTGTATCCTCCTGTTAATGATTTAACATTTATTACTAAATTTATAGTATTACTTGCTTCGTAATTATTTACTGTGATAGTAATTTTTGAATCTTTCTCAACTGTGCTTCCTGGTTCAACACTTTGTTTTAATACAACACCTTTTGCTTTACTTGAATTTTCTTCATATACAGTATTTATAGATGTTATACCAATAGCTTTTAATGCTGCCTTTGCATCTTCCTCGCTTTTATCTAATACACTTACCATTGTTACTTTTTCAGTTCCTGTACTTACATGAATTTTTACAGTATCTCCTGCAAATGCATCTGCATCAGCTTCTGTTTCTTGACTAATTACATAACCTTCTTCAACTTTTTTACTTGCTTCTTCTACTATTTCATATTTTAATTTTGCTTCTTCTAAAGCTTTAACAGCCTCATCTTGTTTCATTCCAACAACTTTTGGAACTTTAGTTTTTTCTTGTCCCTTACTAATTACAACTTTTACTTGGCTTCCTTCTTTTACTTTAAAGTTTGCTTGATATGGTGGTTCTTGGCTAATTACCTTTCCTTCTTCAACATCTTTATTGTATTCTTCTTTTTCTAGTTCATATTTTAAATTTGCTTTTTTTAGTGTTTCTTCTGCTTCTTGTGCTGTCATTCCAGTAATATTTGGTAATTCTACTTCTTTAGGATTTGTTGCACCTAAGAATAGCATTGTTCCTCCAAATGCTATGAAGAATAATAAAATTACCCCTATAAATATACTTAATTTTTTATGTTCCTTAATAAAAGCAATAAATTTATTATCTGAATTTTTATCTTCTTTAGAGACACGTTTATTTTCTTCTAATTCACTTACATTTATTCTTTGAGTTTTGGCTGTTTCATCATAGTCTTTTTCTTCTACAAAGTTTCCATTTGGATTTTTTAAACATGCCCTTAAATCTTGTAACATTTCTGTGCTTGTTTGATATCTAAGTGTTGGATCTTTTTTTAGGGCTTTCATTATTATTTTATTTACTGAACTTGGAATGTTAGGGTTTATTTCTTTTGGTTCTACTGGCTCTTCTTGCATATGTTTTAATGCAACTGATACTGGTGTATCTGCATCAAATGGTACTCTTCCTGTTAACATTTCATACATTACTACCCCTAATGAATATATATCAGATTTTGCATCTGTATACCCTCCTCTTGCATGCTCTGGTGAAAAATAATGTACTGAACCTATTGTTGTACCAAATGCAGTTATTGTTGAGTTTGATACTGCTTTTGCAATTCCAAAATCTGTTACTTTTGCAATGCCGTCTTCTGTTATTATTATGTTATGAGGTTTTATATCTCTATGTATAATATTATTTTTATGTGCCATTTCAAGTGCTGACGCAATTTGTATTGCAACATTAATTGACCATTTCCATGGCAATGGTCCTTGTTCCTCTACTATAATTTCTTTTAAGGTTTTTCCTTGTATTAATTCCATAACAATATAATACAAATTTCCTTCAACACCAACATCATATATAGATACAATATTTGGATGTGTAAGTCTTGCTGCAGATTGTGCCTCTGCCTCAAATCTTCTTATAAATTCTTCATCTGTTGTAAACTCATCTCTTAAAATTTTTACAGCTACATATCTGTTAAGTACTGTACACTTTGCTTTATATACTGTAGCCATTCCACCATTTCCTATTTTTTCTATAATTTCATATCGATTTCCGAAGTAATTTTCCTTCTAAATTCATATTTAATCTCTCCTTAATATGTTTTTAATGTAGACTGCTATATATTTTTTATTACTATAACTGTTATATTATCAAATCCACCATTTTCTAATGCTTTTTCTACCAATCTTTTTGGTATTTGCTCTAAATTTTCTTCTTTAACTGTTTTATACAAATCTTCTTTTTTTACTAAATTTGTTAAGCCGTCTGTTGTCATTAATAACACATCATCTTTTAAAAAACCTTTTATCATTACGTCTGGCTCTACAAATGCATTACATCCGAAGAGCTTTCATTAACATATTTTTTTGTGGATGATGGGCTGCTTCTTCTTCTGTTATTTTACCATCTTTTACTAGTTTTTGTACATAACTATGATCTTGTGTTAATTTTCTTATAAAATCTTTTCTTATTCTATATATTCTACTATCTCCCACATGTCCAATATATGCCTTATTATTATATATTAAACATATATCTAAGGTAGTACCCATTCCATTTAATTCTTTATTTTCTTTTGATTTTTCATATACAACCATATTTGCATATTCTAAACTACTTGCAACAAGCTGTATTATGCTTTCTTTGTCTTTGTCTGCTTGTGCAAAATTGTTTTCTATATAATTTTTTGCAGATTTTATTGCTAAACTACTTGCTATTTCTCCACCATTATAGCCACCCATTCCATCTGCAATTATATATAACTGTACTTCATCTAATGATTCTGATATATAGTAGGAATCTTCATTTATTTCTCTTACCTTACCAACATCTGATTTAGCATATGCTTTTATCATTTTTTCACCTCTGTTTTTAACGTCTATTTATTCTTCTTACTTTATATCATAATTTTAATTATTTTGCAATTACTTTAATAAAAAAAATACCAAAGGTAATATTGTAATTTGTTACAATTCTTACCTTCAGTATTTTTTATTTTTGTTTCTTTTCTTCTAATTTTATTTTTGTTAATTTATTTTCAAATTTATTTACAATAACCGCTAATGCAAAGACATATGCAATAAATACTAGAGCTACTGTATATTTGCCAAATGGTATTTGTGTAATTGCAAATATTGCAAACAATACCGCCTCTGTAACTACTAAAGCTAATATTGTCTTGAAAATAACTTTCAAAGCATTTAATTTTCTATATCTTATAGCCATATATACTAAAATAATTATACTAGAAACTCCAAATGCCAAGAAATAATGATTTAAAATATCTATTATTCTTGTTTGTGGGATAGTTTGTATTTCTTGTGAATCAGCTGCTAATGCTATTTGATATTTTTCGTTTATTTTATTTACCAAATTTGTTTTTTGTTCATCTGTTATATTATTTGTAGATATTAAAACTGTGTCCCCATACTCATCTACATCTTGAATTACAACATCTTGTCCATCAAATATTTCATTTGTTATTTCTTTAATATCTGTTTTTTTATATTCTTTCCCAATCTCTAATTTTATTTCTTGATGTTCTTTATATTTTAATTCCTTATTAAATCCTTTTGTTAATGCTAATATTAATCCCATAACTAGAACTAAGACAATTAATAAAATTTGTGTTAATTTACTTTTTTTAATTTGTTTCATTTATAATACCTCCTACTTTTCTTGGCTTGTCTTTAATAAATTTTTTGTTACTAATAAATTATATATTATTATTAAAGTAATTCCCCAGAACATTACCATTCCAAAGCTGCTTGTTGGTATCCATCCCATAAAACAAAATGTTATTGCTAAAATTGCAATTGGTATTATTTTTATTACCATATCTTTTATTGACATATTTATTATATGTTTTATATCTGCCTTTTTATCACTTTGATGTCTTTTTATATCATTTAGAATTTTATTTTCAAAAACATAATTCATTACTAATATTACAAAAATTGCAGCTATTCCCTCAATTGATAATACAACATTTGTATATCTTATTGTTAATAAAAGTATTGATACTAATCCTACATATGATATTATTGCTAATAATCCATTTGATTTATATCTAATAAACAATACTATTAATGCTATTAATGCAATAACAGTTACCACAATTATAACTGCTGCAACTGTATCTTCTGTTACAGTAGATTTTACAAATGTATCACTTTGTAATGTATATTCAACTGGCATATTTTTATTTTCAAGTACTGCTGCCATTTGGTTTGCTTGTTTTACATTTTCTTGTAATGTTTTTGTATCTGTTGCAGCTTGTCCAACTGACAAATGCATTATACCATCTGTTATTGGTTCTTCAAAATCTGTACTCATTACATCTGTTCCATCTATTTTCATTGTTATTGTTTTTTTAGTTGTTTGTGAACTGCTATCACTATTTTCTGAAGATTCTGAACTTTCTTCACTGCTTGTATTGTCTTGTGGTACATATGTTTTTGTAATTTCTTCTAATTTTTTCTTTCCATCTTTATTAAATTCTATTGTAAAATATATATTTGTACCACTTGATGTTGTACTTCTTACAACATTACTTGCTTTTATGTCATCATTTGTAAGTAATACTTCTTTTGTATTTGTATCTATTATTTCAAATTTACCAACAGTTGTTAAATTGCTAACAATATTATCTGTTTGGCTATTGTTAGTTAATTCTACAACAATTTCTCCTGTTTGTTCATTTAATTTTATTATATAATTTTCTACACCTAATTTTTTTAATCTTTTTTCTATAATTTCTTTTGAAGTTTTATAATTATCTAATGTTTTCACATCATCTGTATTTTTTTGTACAGTTTCCTTTGTATAACCTTTTTCACTAATTTCTTCATCTGTTGCACTTTCTACTTTGTTTCCATCAGAATCTTTTATAACCTCAGTAGTTTCTTCACTTACCTTTAAAACAATATTTCTTGTTCCATTTAGATCCATTGCTAAAGAATAATCTTTTACTTTATTTTCCATTATATTTTTTTCTTGCACATATACACCTACAAATGCAACCATTGTAACTAATATTATAAAAAATGTAATTGTAATTACTTTTAGTTTGTTTTTCTTCATTTTATTTTTCTCCTTCTACTTTTTTTATTATAATAATTTTGTATCATTAATTACTAATTCAAACCATATTTTTAAATATTTTGCTGCATATTTACTCATCATTGTTCTTGCCATAAATATTTCAAAATAATCCAATACTGGACAAATATTGTTGTCTATAGTTAAATCTAATAATATTTTTCTTTTTGCCACATCTAGTTTTAATTCTGCATTTGTAACTGCATAATTAACTCTATCATGTATATCAAATGTTGATATATTTTTATTTACCACTCTATCTCTGTGTACATCTGACTTATCTGCTAAGATTAGTGCTGCAGATATTTCACTTACAGCTGTTCCTGTATTTTCATCATGATTTCCTATAGCCATCATTATTTGTGTTCTTTCTTCTACTGGCATTCCCATTTGTTTTAATATTTCAAAACTTAATATTGCACCACTATGTGCATGATCAACTCTGTTTACACAATTTCCTATATCATGTAAATAACCTGCAATTCTTGCAAGCTCTACTGTTCTATCTGGATACCCTAGTTTTTCCAGAATATCTCCTGCTCTTTTTGAAACTATAGATATATGTCTATGGCTGTGTTCTGTGTAGCCGTAGTCCATCTAATTGTTGCTGTGCTCCTAGTATTAGAGCTTCTACTTCTGGATTATTTTTTACATCTTGTAAAGTTATCATTCGTTTCCTCCTATTTTTAGTCTTTTTAAATTTTATATTAAATTTTTAAAAATATCAACTGTTTTTACTAAAAAACTTAATATTATTTATTTTGCTTATTTACTCCAATTATACCACCTAAAATTCCAAATACAATTCCAACAATTATTAATATAATTGCTTGTAAATTCAATCCAAATTCCCAATTTAGTATGCTTGATATTGTATATATTATTAATATGTAGAATCCTCCTATTATTCCTCCATTTAACAATCCATTTTTTCCTATTTTTATGCTTGAAATTGAACTTCCTATTAATATACTTATTGCTGTTATTATTATAATTACTGGATTTATTATACCTTCTTTTACATTACTATATGTTAAAATTATTGAAAATATTAGTAAAAATACTATTGTTGCAATTAATGATATAAATATTCCTTTTGCTATGTTTTTTATAAATTTATTTTCCTTTTCCATAGTATTTTCTCCTTTTTAATTTTATTTATTATAATTTATATTAATTATAATAAAAAATAGAACTTTTTCAGTTCTATTTAATATGTGTCTATTTTTACTTTTATTTTTTCTACAGGACCATATATTTTTTCCACTTCTATTTTAGTAACTTGACTATCATCTCTAAATGCCATTTTATTTAATGCATCTAATACTATTTTTATAATATTGTCTATGTCTGGTTTCTTTGTTGGACTTATTTTATTTTCTAGCATTTGCTCAGTTTGCTTTTTGCTTGTACTTTTAGGTGGTTCAAAATATGCTTCTATTTTTATTATTATTCTTCCTTCTAATGTTTCATACCTTGGATATTTTACTTTAAAATATTGTTTTATTAGCATTTCATAATCCTTAGTATTTCCTGGTGTATATGCCCTTCCAGTTAATGTATTTACCCTTGGTCTTGCTTTTCCTGTAATTTTACCTGGTACTTCAAATTCGTACATTTTCTTATCTCCTGTTATTTTTTTGTTATTTTATCATTTAATTTAAAAAATTACAATAATAATCCTATACTTAATACTTATATCTATAATTTATAATAATAGCATATATAAATAAACTTACATAATTTATAAAGAGGACTGGAATTCCAGTCCTCTTTATTCCTAGCATTTATGGAATTGTGTTGATCACCTCACAATCCAATTTGCAGTATTCATTGAATGACATTGTATTATCTGGATTAGGATAAATCTTCAAGTACCCTGAGACAATAGGATTATCGCTAATTCTAGCCATCTCATACAGGTCAATTTGGGAGTTATTAATAATCTCCCCTCTTGAGTTTATCCACCTACAGCTGTCGCCAACAAAGTCTTCTATTTTTACGCCTGCCTTGATGTCTTCAACAATGTCAGCCATATATCTGTCGCCATTAGGTGTTTCATAGACTACGACACACTTCTGGTCTACCCGTCCATTCTCATTAGGTTCAGGTACAACAGCCCAGTGTGCAGTAATTCCTACTTTGCCTAGCTTATGAATCAGTCTCCACGAATGATGGAAACAGCAACCGCCTCCGTACTCTTCCACAAAAGCAGACATTTTTCTCGGCATATCAAATCTACCATGTTTTTATCCCTATTTTTTACAGTTTCTGCAAACTTCTTTGCATCTTCATTATATAAATATTTATATAATAGCATATTTTCTCTACATATAATCCCACATTTAGCATAAAAAATTTCCGTTCATCAACTGCATATATATTTTATGCATAATTTTTATAATATTCATAGTATTTTTGTGATTTTTATGGTATACTTATCATTTATAAAAAAAGTGAGGTTATATATATATGAGTAAATATTATGATAATTTAGATAACTTAAGAAAAGAATATTTTAAAGTTTTATCGCCTGTTTTTCCAGAATGGTTGTTAGATTTTATAGATACGCCAGAAATTCAAAGACTTTCAGGAATAAGTATGGTATGTGGAACAGATTATTCAAAAATATATGATTATGTGTCTTTTAATTCTACTTTAGACCATAGCGTTGGTGTAGCATTAATTATATGGAATTTCACAAAAGTTAAAAAGCAAACTTTAGCAGGACTTTTTCACGATATAGCAACTCCCACATTTAAGCATTGCATTGATTTTATGAATGGAGATTCTGAACATCAAGAATCAACTGAAGAAAGAGCAGAACAAATAATAAAAAATTCAAAAAAAATAATGGATTTATTAAATCGTGATGGAATAAAGGTTGAAGAAATTTCTGACTATCATATTTATCCAATTGCTGATAATGATACTCCAAAATTAAGAAATAGGAAAAATCGTATAAGAATACATATTGAATTACCTGTTCGTGAACATACTTGTCCTTGCTGCCATGCCAAAACTTCAAAAATTCATGATTATCGTTTTCAGCTTATTAAAGATATTCCTATCTATTACAAAGATAACTTATCACTGTATAGAGAAAGATTATTAAATAGAATTATAAATACTACTGTAAAATATGAAAAGAGGGTCCCTTAAAAAGGTTCCCTCTCCTCTTGGTTTTTGTTCAGTTATTTTTCAGTTTTTTGTAGCCTTAGGCTTAATCATTCCGGAGTCTATCATATCAACGATAAACTGCAGTTTGTAAGAATATTGCAAAGGATTACCATCTTCGTCATTGTTTTTAGTATCCTCCAAGTTCACAGTGCAGTATTCATCGCATACATCGATATCTTTGATTATGCCGTTGTTAGTATCAATACCGTGAACCCATGCGTACTGATCGCAATCACATGTAACCAAAATCTCTCTCTTTGTAAAGAAAACCATCAAGCCTTCATTTGAAATAACGAGATTTGGTTTCCGCAGCAGAAATCTAAAAATATCATACTGCAGAATGGCAATGCGTTCGCCAGTATTTTTTGTAAAATATGCCACGGTATCAGGTCCTGTGTATTCCCATTCCATGTTCCTCTTATTAAGTGAAAAACGCTTTCCGCGGTCTGCCGTAGAAACCGTGATACTCCTAATAAAAGAATTGAGTCTGCTTTTAGGCATAACCATTGCATCTTCACTACAACGATATACAACGATTGGGAACTCTTCAGCATACTGATATACAGTATTGCAGGCAGTAAAAACCAGTGCATTGTCAGCAAATTCCTGCCAGTTTTTGTCAGTAATCAAGCTTTCATCAACTGAAGTAACACACGTATTTTCTCTGATGTCCTCTTCAGAAAACTCGACTATCCGCTCTACCTTTGGGAAAGGCTCGAACACTTCTCTTTTCATAGCGTAACCTCCTAAAAATCTTACTACAGGTTTTGCCACAAATCGTTAAATATCTGAACCACTACTTAACTCTTATGTGACGCTTACAACATATTCCTTAGAATATGAGGGTATTATACTATAATTTACATAAACATGCAATATTTATTTGAAATTTTTTGACAAATATAAAAATAATGCTATACCAATAATAGCTTAAGTGAAGTAACCATTCATAAAATAAGCGCCCCCTCTTTCCTAAAGATTTCCTTTATGAAAAGGTACATAAAATAAAAAAAGTAAGCCCATTTGGAGCAAAAATATAAGACTCTCAATTTCTTGAAAGTCTTAATATTACTGGCTGGGCTGGCTAGATTCGAACTAGCGCATGCCAGAGTCAAAGTCTGGTGCCTTACCGCTTGGCTACAGCCCAATATAAAATTAAATGGGGTGGAAGATGGGACTCGAACCCACGGTCTCCAGTGCCACAAACTGGCGCGTTAACCAACTACGCTACATCCACCATTATTGTAGCTCTTTGTGAGCACATTTAATATTTTACCCTATATCTACCCCATTTGTCAACTATTTTATAAAATTTTTTATTATTTTTTATTTATCAACTGTTGTTGTTGTACTTAAACTACTTGGATCAATTCCATATTGTTTATACATCCAGCTTGTATAATCAAAAGGTGTTAATGTTTCTGGTAAACCATAATCAACTCCATTTGTTTCTACTCTAATTGATGTGATTTTAGGTGGGTTAACTGGTGTGCTTGCTTCTGAATTACTGCTACTTTCTGTCTCACTTGAAGTATCAGCTGCTTTTACCTCAACTTCTTCAATTTTATGAACAACATCTAATCCTTGGATTACCTTTCCAAAACCTGTATATTGTCCATTTAAATATGATGCCGCTTTAGTAACTATAAAAAATTGACAACTTCCTGAATTATATGATTCTTCTGTAAGTGATGAGGATTTTTTGGTATAATCACTTCTTGCCATTGCAAGAGTTCCTTCTTCCATTTTTACTGTATTTTTTACATTATTAGCACTAAATTCACCTTTAATTGTATATTTTGTATCTTCACCGTCATCTTTTAAATTGCTTATTTTAGCAGAACCTGTTCCATCCCCATTTGGGTCTCCACCTTGTACCATAAAATCTTTTATAATTCTATGAAATGTTAATCCATCATAAAATCCTCTATTTGCAAGAGCTATAAAATTTGATACTGTTTGTGGTGCTTGGTCTGGATAAAGTTCTAATTTTATTGTTCCAAAATTTTCTACTTCCATTGTTGCAACTGGATTATCAATTTTTAAATTAATTTTTTTATAATATCCAAATACCAACACTCCTATTAAAACTACTATTACGATTAATGCTATCGCCCATATTATTTTGCTTGAATTTTTCATTACTTTTCTCCCTTTCCTTTTATATTTTAATTAAATTATAATATTATCGAATACAAATTGTTCTTGCATTCTTTTTAATGCTTGTTTTATAGTTTTTGCCCTAACTTCTCCAATTCCATCAACATCATCTAAACTTTCTATATCAGCTGCTAAGATATGTTGAAATGATTTGAAAGATTCTACCAAATTTTCTACAATATTGCTTGGCATTCTTGGAATTTTATTTAATATTCTATAGCCTTTTGGGTATACTCCAATCTCATCATAATTATCAAAATTTTCATACCCTAAAATTTTAGCAATTGTAATTGGTTTTGTCAATTCTTCATATTGAATTTCAGAAAGCTCGCTTAATATTTCATCTGCTGTTCTTTTTTTCTTTTTATGTGCCATATAATCTTTTATTATTAACATTTCTTCTTTTTCTAAGTCTCCAACAATCTCTTCTAATTGCATTCTTACTAGCCTTCCATCATTTCCAAGTTCATATATATTTTCTTCTATTTCGTCTGCAATTCTCATTACCATTTCTGCTCTTTGTATTGCAACTATAACATTTTGTAGTGTTACTATATCATTAAATTCATATTCATTTAATATATTTAATTTACTATCAAATACCTTTTTATATTTCTCAAGTGTTTGAATTGCTTGATTTGCTTTATTTAATACTGTGTCTGTATTTTCTAATATATATCTATCATTTCCTTTAAATACTGTTATTATATTTCTTCTTTGTGATATACTAATTACTAGTTCTCCTGTTTGTTTTGCTGTTCTTTCTGCAGTTCTATGTCTTGTACCTGTTTCTAATGTTTGTATTTCGTGTGATGGTATAAGTTGGGCATTTGCAAATAAAATTTTTCTTAAATCACCACTAAGAACTATTGCTCCATCCATTTTTGCTAATTCATATAATTTAGATGACGTGTAATCTTCATTTATTGTAAATCCACCATCTACTACTTTTTTTATAATGTCATTATTATCTGTTATTAGCAATAATGCTCCCGTTTTGGCCCTTAATATATTTTCAAGTCCATCTCTTATTGGTGTTCCTGGAGCTATTAATTTTAAGATATTTGTTATGCTACTATCTTTGCTTTTTCTCAAAATTTAAACCTCTTTTCTATTTTAGTCCAATTTTTTTCATTGCCTCATTTATATTCTTAACACCTATTATATCTAATTTAAATTTATCTTTCAATACCTTTTTATTACTTTCTGGAATAATACATGTCTTAAATCCGAGTTTTTCTGCCTCTTTAAGCCTTTTTTCGATCATATTTATTCTTCTAACTTCTCCTGTTAATCCAACTTCTCCCATTACAACTACATCTTTTGGTATTGAAATATTTTTAAAACTAGAACATGTACATAAAACAACCCCTAAATCAACTGCTGGTTCATTTATTTTTATTCCACCAACTACATTTAAATATACATCTTGTTCTCCTAAATGAAGGCCTGCACGTTTTTCTAAAACAGCAATTAATACGGCAAGTCTGTTATAGTCAAAACCATTTGCAGTTCTTTTTGGATAACCAAATACACTTTGTGCTGTTAAACTTTGAATTTCTATTAACATTGGTCTTGTTCCTTCCATAGAACAAATTATACAAGACCCTGCAGGATTATCTTCCCTTTCTGAAATAAGAATTTCTGATGGATTTAGTATTTCACACATTCCTTCTTCCTTCATTTCAAACATTCCAATTTCATTTGTAGACCCAAACCTGTTTTTTACTCCTCTTAATATTCTATATGAAAAATATCTTTCTCCTTCTAAATATAAAACAGTATCTACCATATGTTCCAATACTCTTGGGCCTGCAATTGTTCCATCTTTTGTCACATGCCCTATTATAATTGTTGTTATTGCACTTGATTTACATACTCTCATTATTTGTGAGGTAATTTCCCTTACCTGGCTTACACTTCCGTGCTGCTGCTGTAATATCTTCTGAGTACATTGTTTGAATAGAATCTATTATTACAAGTTTTGGGTTAAGTTCTATTATAGATTGATTAATTATGTCTATATCAGTTTCTCCTAAAAATAATATATTATCATTATTTATTCCTAGTCTATCTGCCCTTAATTTTATTTGCTCCGCAGATTCTTCCCCTGAAACATATAATACTTGTCCAGCTTTTGCAATCTTGTTACAAATTTGAAGTATTAATGTTGATTTACCAATACCTGGCTCTCCACCTAAAAGTGTTAACGAACCTTTTACAAGGCCTCCTCCTAAAACTCTATCTAACTCTCCAAAACCTGTTGGTATTTTTATTGTGTCTTTTGCTTCATATGTGTTTAATTTTTGTGGTGTAATTTTTTCTTTTGGCTTTGAAGTTGCTGTTTTGGTTTCTACAATTTTTTGTTCAAAAAAACTATTCCAGCTATTGCATGCGGGACATCTTCCAAGCCATTTTGCTGATTCATTTCCACATTCATTGCAAACAAATATTGTTTTTGCTTTTGCCATGTCTTCTCCTTTTTTTATTTTGTTATAATACAAAAAAAGTATAGCACAATTTTTATTTTTATGCTACGCTTTTTTATTTTTTTTACATTTTATTCTTTTTTCCAAATGATATTTCTTGAAATAAGAAATCATGAACTTTTTCCCATGTAATTTCTTGATGTAAAAATTCGTTTATTTCATCTTCAACTTTTTGTTGATATGGTGTAAGTTCTACTTTTATTTCTTTTTTCCAATCTACAGGTTGTAACCAAAAAGCTTTGAATTTTGACCAAAATCCTTGTTTTGCTGGTAAATTAGTTCCAACACTTTGTAAATTATTTGCACCAATTCCTTCAACTCCACCGGCATAATTGGTTGTTGTTTCTTGGTCATTTATATTTCCTATTTCTACTCCTCCAAATACACCATTTACTTCTTTTATATCTGCCATAACTATTTCCTCCTTTGTATTTTTGACCTTTGTTATATTTATACTATAATGGTAAATATTTATCAAGCTTTTTTATATTAAATGTTTATTACATTTTTGTTACTTTTCCATTACAGTGTCCCTAAAATATATGAGTTTTCCACTTTTTGGCATGTTACTGTTAATATCTTGTTTTCTATATTCTTTGTTGACTTGCATTTTACAAGTATGTAATTTTTTGTATGCCCTTGGTATATTCCTTGCTTTTCTTCTTCAAATAAAACTTCTACTTTTTTTCCAATATAGCTTTCATTATATTCTTTTTCATTTTTGTCTGATAACTCTATAAGTTTTTTACTTCTTTCTTCTTTTACATTTCCATCTATTTGATTTTTGTTCTTAGCTGCAATTGTACCTTTTCTTGGCGAATATTTAAATACATGCATTTTATAAAATTTTATTTGTTCTAAAAATTCATATGTTTTATTAAACTCTTCTTCTGATTCTTCTGGAAAACCAACAATTATATCTGTTGTAAGTATAACATCACTATATGCTTTTCTTAACCTATTTACTATTGTTATAAATTGCTCAGTTGTATACCTTCTATTCATTCTTTTTAGTGTTTCGTTACATCCACTTTGTAGTGACAAATGAAAATGATGACATATTTTATCTAATTTTTTTAATCTTTCTACAAATTCTTCTGTTATTAATAATGGTTCTATTGAACCTAGTCTTATTCTTTCAATCCCATCTATTTTATTTATATCTTCTAATAAATTTATTAATTTATAATCTTCTTTAAAGTCCTTTCCATATGATGCTATATGTATTCCTGTTATTACTACTTCTTTTATTCCTGTTTTAGCTATTTTTTCTATTTCCTCTATTACTGTTTTAGGATTTCTGCTTCTTACTCTTCCTCTTGCATATGGTATAATACAATATGAACAAAATCTATCACAACCATCTTGTACTTTTATTACTGCTCTTGTTTTTTCTGTATATGTTACTTCTCCAAAATCTACAAAATCCCTTTTTTGCATTACATCTTCTATTTCTATTATTTTGTTTTTTTCTTTTATATATTTTTCTACATAATCTACTATGTTCTTTTTTTCATTATTTCCAAGAACTATGTCAATTTCATCTATTTTTTCTAATTCTTCTTTTGCAACTTGAGCATAACATCCACATGCAACTATTATTGCTTTTTCGTTAATTTCCTTTACTCTTCTTAGCATTTGTCTAGATTTCCTATCTGACATATTTGTTACAGTACATGTATTTACTATGTATATATCTGCTTTTTCTTCTTTTTCTACTACTTCATAACCTTTATTTATAAACTTTTCGCACATTGCATTTGTTTCATATTGGTTTACTTTACACCCAAGTGTAATAAATGCTACTTTTTTATTTTCCATTTTCTATCACCTTTTAATTTGAAAAAAGCAGAATTTAATCTGCCCTTTTTTTATTTTATCTTCTTGTTTTTGCTTCTAATGCATCTAAATTATCTAATGCCTTTCCTGTTCCAAGTGCCACACAAGAAACAGTGTCTTGTGCTATCATTACATTTATTCCTGTTTTTTCTTGTAAAAGCTTATCTAATCCATCAACTAAACATCCTCCACCTGTCATGTAAATTCCTTTATCACTTATGTCTGCTGCAAGTTCTGGTGGTGTTCTTTCAAGTACACTATGAACTGCATCTACAATCATCATTGCTGGTTCTATTAAAGCTTCCAACATTTCACTTGAATGTATTGTTATTGTTTTTGGAAGTCCTGTTATTAAGTCTCTTCCTCTTATGTCCATTTCTGTGTCTTGTATTTTTGGGTATACACACCCTACATTTACTTTAAGGTCTTCTGCTGTTCTTTCACCTATCATCATATTGTGTTTTTTCTTTATATATTTTACTATATATTCGTCAAATTTGTCTCCTGCTACTTTTAATGAAGAGCTAACAACTGATCCTCCTAATGATATTACTGCAATATCTGTTGTTCCTCCTCCAATATCAACTACCATATTTCCACATGGTTTTGCTATATCTATTCCAGCTCCAATTGCAGCTGCTATTGGCTCTTCTATTAAATATACTTTTCTTGCCCCTGCTTGTGTTGCTGCATCTATTACTGCCTTTTTTTCCACTTCTGTAACTCTTGAAGGTATACATATCATTATTCTTGGAGCAAATATGAATCTGCCACAAATTTTACTTATAAAATGTTTTAACATTTTTTCTGTTACTGTATAGTCTGATATTACCCCTTCTCTTAATGGTCTTGTAGCTACTATGTTTCCTGGTGTTCTTCCAAGCATTCTTCTTGCCTCTTGTCCAACTGCTACAACTTCTCCTGTTGTATTGTCTACTGCCACTACTGATGGTTCTCTTAAAACAATTCCTTTTCCTTTTACATATGCTATTACTGTTGCTGTACCTAAATCTATTCCTATATCTTGTCCTAAATCAAACTTAAACATATAACCTTCTACCCTTTCCAAGCTTTTTGTTACATTTTTATTTCAAATGTATTGCAATTATATTACATTTTCATTTAATTATCAAGGGGTTTTGTTATCTTTTTAAATTTTTAATTTATAATTTGCTATATAACAATTATATTATTAACTATAACCATTGTTCTAACTTTGCTTTTATGTTATGATTACTTTATTTATTCCTTGTATTAGCAATACTTTTTTATAATTTTTACACAAACACCTCCCAAACTAAATTTGCTAAATCTAAACCTTTATTAGTTAATTTTATAAAATTGCCATCAACCATCAAAAGTTTTTCATTTACCAATTTTTCTAATTCATTTCTAAACAAAAATATTGGATTACAAGCAAACTTCTCTTTAAACTTTAAAATAGACACACCATCTAATTTTCTTAAATTTAAAAGCATATATTCTTTTTGCATATCTTCTTTATTTTGTACTTCGTGAACTATTTTTTCATTAAAATTATTTATATATTTTTCCATGCTTTCAATATTTGAATATCTTTTATTTTCAAAATAAGAATGTGCAGCAGCTCCAATTCCAATGTATTCTTTTTGCTCCCAACAATTCATATTATGTTTTGACTCTTTTTCTTTTTTGGCAAAATTTGAAATTTCATAATGTTTGTAACCATTTAACTCTAATGTATTTTTTACATACCAGTACATTTTTCGTTCTTCATCTTCGCTTGTCAACTCTAAATCATTATTTTCTACTTTTTTATATAATACTGTTCCTTCTTCTAAAATTAAAGAATATACAGAGACATGGTTTGGATTAAGTTTTATAATTTCTTCCAAACTTTTCTTTATATCTAAAATTTTTTGATTAGGTAACCCTATCATTAAATCTATATTAATATTGTCAAATTCTTTTTTTACAATATTATATGCCTCTAAAAATTCTTCAAAAGTATGAATTCTTCCTATTTCTTTTAACAAATTATTATTTGTACTTTGCAGTCCTATACTTATTCTATTTATTCCGCTTTTTTTATAATCTTTAATTTTACTATTTGTAATTGTTCCTGGATTTACTTCTATTGTAATTTCTATATTATTAAATTTTGTTTCATTATTTTGCAATTTTTGTTTTAATTTTGCTAAAATCTCTACTATATATTTACTATCTATATATGATGGTGTTCCTCCTCCTATATATATAGTTGTAATATTATAGTTTTCTAAATTATAGCTCTCTATTTCTTTTATAACTGTTTTTATATATTCTTCTACATTTTTACAATTATTTGCATATGACACAAAATCGCAATAATAACATTTCTTTTTACAAAATGGTATATGAATGTATATTCCTAACTCTTTTTTATTCAAACCAATCCCTCTTTTAATCTTCGTTTGCTATTTCTATTATTTTTTTTAGTCTATAATTTACGCCAGATTTTCCTACTGGATTTTTTAAAAGCTTTCCAAGTTCCAAAAGTGGCATGTCTGGATTTTCTAGCCTTAAATTTGCTATTTCTTTTAAATTGTCTTCTAATTTGTTAAATTTTCCATTTTGCTGTAATTTTCTTATTGCATCTATTTGTTCTACAGATGCATTTAAAGTTTTGTTTAAATTTGCAGCTTTACAATTTACTAGTCTGTTTACTTTACCTCTCATTTGCCTTTGAACTCTAATATCTTCAAATTTCATTACTGCTTTATTAGCACCAATAAAAGCCAAAAATTTTGATATTTCTTCTCCTTCTTTTATATAGATTGACTTATTTTTCTGGCTATCTAATTTTTTAAAATTTATATTGTATTTTTTTAGAATTTCTAGTACTATTTCCTCATTTTCTTGGTTAGAAAATCTTATTTCTAAATGATATTTATTGTCAGGATTATTGATAGACCCCGCTCCTAAAAAGACACCTTTTACTAATGATTTTTCATTTTTTTCATCTAGGTTTTCTTGAATTTTTAAAATTAACTTTTTGTCTATTATTTCTATTTCATTAAATTCACTATTTTTTAGCTTTATAACAAAAGACTTTCCTTCCATTTCTATTTTATAGTCTATTTTTAAATTACTAAGTAATTTTGCAAACCTATTTATATTATACTGGCTTTCTGTTGCATACCTAATTTTATTACCTACTACAGAACTATTGTTGGAGATTAAATAGCCTATAAATTCATATTTTACTTGTATTTTGTTTGCCAAATTATTTACCTTGCTTAATTCTTCTTTTACATCTGAAGAAAACGACATTTTAGCCACCTACCTTTGTAACAACAATTCTGTCATTATCATATAAGTCCTTTTTTGAGTATGTGTTTATGTATTGTAAATTTTCTTTTATTAAATCCATAACATCTTTTTTTTGGTCATACCCAATTTCTAAGCATAAATACCCTCCAAGTTTTAAATAATCAATTGCTTCATTTACTATTTTTTTATAAAATACTAGTCCATCTTTTCCACCATCTAGTGCAATAATTGGTTCATTTTGCACATCTTTTGATAATTTTTTTATTACATCTTTTTTTATATATGGCGGATTTGATACTATAATATCATATTTTTCTTTTCCAAGTTTATTAAATAAATCAGATTTTACAAATGTTATTTGATTTTCTACATTATTGTTTTTAGCATTTTTCTTTGCTACCATTAGTGCTTCTTTACTTATATCAACAGCTGTAATTTGACTATTTTCTATATATTTTGCAAGTGATACTGCAATACTTCCGCTTCCTGTACATAAATCTAGTATTTTTTTTGCATTTATTCTTTTTGCAATTGATATTACTTCTTCTACTAAAACTTCTGTATCTTGCCTTGGTATTAATACATTCTCATTTACATAAAAGCTCAATTTCATAAATTCTTTTTGGTGTGTAATATGTTCAATTGGTATTCCATTTTTTACTTTTTCTATATTTTTAAAATATTTTTCTAATATTTTTTCATTAATTATTTGGTTATCATGTACTAAAAGATAGGTTCTTGGTTTGTTTAGTATATCTTGCATAAGTAATCTTGCTTTTATTTTGGGACTGTCTAAGTTTTCACCTTTTAACATTATTGTTCCTTTTTCTAGTGCTTGTTTAATTGTCATATTACCACCTTCTTTTCTTTTTGATATATTTTATCATAAATTTTTTAAAATTTCTACAAAATAAATTTTCTAATTTAAAAAACAAAAAAACCCCGCCTTAGCCGTAGTTGCCGAATTTTTAAGGACCTGCTCTTCACAAACAGGTGGGTTCCTACCAAAATACTCCTGGGCTTCTCACTATATAATGTGAGCTTGCACGCCATACTTTGAGATCGGTCCCTCTTTAAACTTGTAGGTTCTAAAAATTCTAATGTACGTACTATGCAGGGAAAATTATTAACTTATTTAATTATTAATCTTATTTTAGCATATCTATTTAGCTCTTACAAATTATTTTTATTTGTAAATTTTTATTTATTATTAGTTTTTATTATTTTATCTCTCTTTTTCATATATTATTCTCTTTAATTTATATTTTTTTCAATTTGATTTTATATAAAAAATATGCTAAAATTATTTTAATATTTGCGGGGATTAACCTCGTTTTTTTATTTTTCCATAATTATTGTAGTTGGTCCATCATTTATTAAACTTACTTTCATTTTTGCACCAAATACTCCTGTTTCAACTTTTACTATTTTTTCTTTACATTTTTCTATTATATATTCATACATTTTATTTGCTTCTTCTGGTCTTGCCGCTTCTATAAAAGATGGTCTATTACCATTTTTTGTATCTCCATATAATGTAAATTGTGATACAAGTAAAAGTTCACCATTTACATCTTTTAATGATAAATTCATTTTTTCTTGTTCATCCTCAAATATTCTTAAATTTATTAATTTGTTAACAAGATAATCAGCCTCTTTTTTAGTATCATTTTCTTTTACTCCTATTAACACCATAAAACCTTTATTAATTTTTCCTACTACTTTTCCATCTACTTCTACTTTTGCTTTTTCTACTTTTTGCACTATAAACTTCATTTTATTATTTATAATTCAATTTTTGAATTATTTCTCCTTACTTTTTTAATTTTTTATAATTTTATCATATTTTTTTAAATAAATCTATTGTTTTGTGAAATACTATTTTTAAGGAGGTTTGCAATGGAAAATAATAATTTAGATATTTTAGATGAAATAAACAAAGGTGCAACTATGGGAATGGATGCCATTTCTTATGTTTCTGAAAAGGTTGGAGACGAAACTTTTAGTAAGGTTTTAGATGGTGAATATAATAAATATAAAGATATATCTAGAAGAGTAAACAATTTGTATTCAAATTATAGTGACAAAGAACCTCATGAAACAAATGCTATGAATAAAATGATGACATGGTATGGAATTCAAATGAATACTATAACTGATAAAAGTAATTCTAAAATTTCAGAGCTTTTAATGCAGGGGACTAATATGGGAATTATTGAAGGACGTAGATTGCTTAATCAAAATCAAGAAAATATTGCAACAGATGTTAAAAATATTTTAAATGATTTTGTTGTTATGCAAGAAGATAGTGTAGAAACTTTAAAAAAATATTTATAGCATAAAAACCCCTCATTATTAAACTTCTTTTGTCTAATAAGTGAGGGACTTTTTATTTTAATTTATTCTTTTATTTCTTTTGATAATTTATTAATTGCTTTTGTTTCTATTCTAGATACATATGAACGCGATATTCCCATAGATTTTGCTATTTCATTTTGGGTTTTTGGTTTATGTCCATCTAGTCCAAATCTTAATTCTATTATTGTTTTTTCTCTATCTTTTAAAATGTTTTTCATCTTTTCATATAAAAGTTTTACTTTCATTTTTAGGTCTACTTCATCATCAATACTTCTTTCGTTATTTTCTAACACTTCTTGTAGTGTTACAACATTGTCATCTTTATCTTTTCCAATTGGTTCATTTAAATACACTTCTGCATTTAGTTTTTTTGTTGCTCTTAAATGCATAAGTATTTCATTTTCTATGCTCACTTGTTGGTAACATTGAAGTTCTTAAAAAAGATGTATTATCGGTATTTAATAAATCGATTTCTACATCGTTTCCACTTCCTGTGGCTTTGTTTATTAATAGCTTTAAAAGATTTCGTTGTTCCAAAATATCTAGTTCTTCAAATTTTTTAAAATGATTTTCAATTATTTCCATTACAATTTTAGCTATTTCTTTTTCTGAAAATGTTACACCTTCAGTATTTGAAACATTATTTGTTATAGTATCAATTTTTTCCTTTATTTTTAGATTCTTTTGTTTTATAAGTTTTACTTCTTTGTTAATGTCATCAATTAATTCAATATCAACATACTGAATTTTTTTAATTAGATTTTCAAGTGATTTTTGATTTTTATTATATGCTTCTTTTAATGCAACAAGTTCATCATTTTCAATATTTTCTGCAAATGAAATCTTTTTTAATTCTTCACATATTTTACTATTTGGAGCAATCAATTCTGATATTTTTTCCATTAGATTTTTATCTAATTTATTGCCATTTATATTTTCACAATCACATTTATTAAGTCTACTTTTTTCTTTTAATTCACACATATAACTAAATCGAACTTTACCTGTTTCTTCATATATTCTTCCAGTATGAATTTTTGGTCTCATATATGAACCACACTTGCTACATCTTAATATTCCAGAAAGCAAAGCATCATTTTTTATTGGTTTTCTATATCTTTTACTTTCATTGTTTTTTAATAGATTTTGAACCTCAATCCAATCTTTTCCACTAATAAGCCCTTTGTGTTTTCCGAACTGAAACAATCCAATCTTGTAAGTCAGTTTTTTTAGTTGCTTTATGTTTGACTTGTTTTGTTTTGTTATATGCCATAACCCCAAAATTTCCATCAAACTCTTCTTTTTTAGAATATAATTCCACATTATTTTTTACAAAATAATTATACATTTCATTATCATTTTTTGCATATACAGGATTTTCAAGAATTCCTTTAATTGCAAATCTACTAAAATATTTTCCATTTTTAGTTTTTATATCATTATTCATTAAAAGTGTTTCAAGTGCTGTTTGTGATTTTAACTCTAAAAACTTTTGATAAATTAGTTTTACTATAATAACTTCCTCTGGAATTTGTTTCAACTTAAAAGCTTTTTTCACCTTTTTTTCTACTTCATTTTCATCGTTTATTTCTTTAATATGTAGTAGTTCATACCCTTCAGATTCATAACCAGTCGGAGTTGTTCCGTCCAAGCCATCTGCCTGATTTTGCAAGTTCGTGTAAATTATCTCTTATTCTTTCTGCACCGATTTCTCGCTCTAATTGAGCAAATACTGAGGCAATATACATCATAGCTCTTCCCATTGGTGTACTTGTATCAAACTGTTCTTTTACAGAAATAAAACTAATTCCATTATCATTTAATTCCTCAATCAGATCAGAAAAGTCCGCCACACTTCTTGCAACCCTGTCTAATCTATAACAAATTAAAACATCATATTTATGTGATTTTGCATCTCTTATTAGCTGATTAAATTTTCTTCTAGTTGAATCTCCACCTGAAAATCCTTCACCTTCATCATATTGAACAATTTCTATATGCTTACCATCAGAGATTTTATTTATATAATCTTTGCAGAGATTTATTTGTGTTTCAATAGACTCACCCTTGTCTGTAGATTTTGATTTTCTTGAATAAATAGCTACTTTCATAAATCGAAAATTCCTTTCATAGTTTATTAAATTTAGTATTTTAGTCATGTTAACTCTGTTATAAACGGATTTCAAGTCTTTGAAAGTACTTTTATTAATTCCTCTTGTATTTGAATTTTACTAGCTTTGGGAACATTTAAATCACAAATATATTTTTCCATTAATTTAGCTTTTATATATGCTACTACGGTTTCTAGCATATCCTTATCTTCTGGGTAATTTATTTTTACATTCATTTCTTTAAATCACCTCTATTTAAAGTATGCTAAAAGGCTTGGACTTTTGACTTTGGTTTTAAACTGCAACTTTTTGCTAACGACTTTTGGGCATGAAGAGTCTTTAGCGTAAATATGTAATAATTCTACAATTTCATTTACGCCAATATTATAGTCTGCCTTTTATAGCTTCTATAAATAAAAGTCCAAAAAATTTCATGAATGTTGCATTTTTTGAAAAATTTTTTATTTTTTTAATACAAATATGTATTCATGTGCCAATAAATAGAAATTTATATTTCTATTTTGCCAATAATTAGTCATTGTACAATTATGTTGTTCTTTTATTATTATTTCTTTTAATTTGAAACCTGAACGAATAAAAATATTCATAATATAAAAACCTAGTGGGATTATATTACCTTTTTTTCTAATATCACCAATTAGTATTGAACAAATTTTATCTTTTTTTAGAATTCTAAAACACTCTTTTGAAAATAAATCCATTTGATTCAAAAAATCTTGAAAATTCAATCTTGAAATATCTTCTTTTATATTATCACTATATTTTATAATATTGGCATATGGTGGATGAGCAAATATAAAATCAATTTTTTCATCTGGTATTACTTTTTGTAAATTAATTGAATTTGCTCTAAGTAACTTCGGCTCAAAATTTGTATTACACTTAAACTTTAATCTTTTTCGAGCAATTTGTAGAGCTTCTATATTCACATCAATTCCTAATCCTTTTCTATTTAATAATTTACATTCAATCATTGCCGTTCCACTACCACAAAAAGGATCTAAAACAACATCATTTTCTTTTGTATATTTTAAAATTAAATTTCTTGGAACCTGTGGTGGACAATTTCCTCTGTAATCTCCTTTATGAGTTGCCCAATTTCCTCTTTCTTTAAAACCCCATATAGTTGTATTTTCTAATTTAAAATTTTTAGGCTCATATATCAATTAAAAATCCTCCTTGACTATAAAAAGGCAACCTAAAAAAGTTGCCCCATTATTTTTTATTTATTCTGTTATCAAATTTATTATCCAATCTATCCATGCTTTAATAGTTGAAGCCCTTCTATAATATGTGCTATCACTGCCAATCTTGTATAAATTACATTCCTTCATAAACTTAACTATTTCACTAGGTTCTGGCATATCTACATTTTCAAAATATTTCTGAATTGTTAAGTAAAAAACTTTATGTGACAATATCAATTTAGCAAAAGCTAACTGTCTAGCTTTATATTTTAATTTCAAAATTTGTTTTCCTGTATCTGTTAATTCAAAAGTCTTAGTTCTTTTTCCATTTTTTCTTACTAGTCCTAAATAGATTGCAGCATCTGTGTAATAATTAGTTTGTCTTTCAACAAACTCATATAATTCTGTTATTTCTTCTTTATTTTTTTCAGAATTTTCAAGTAACTCACATATATTTATTACTCTTTCAAAGCTATTAGCTTGCGGAAATGATACCATTGGTTCTTCAGCAAAAGTATTGATTTCATTAATCAAATCTTGTATAGTTCCTAAATCAATATCTGTTTCTTCAATACTATATTTTTTACTTTTAACAAGTTCTATTGAACTATATTCATTTATATCATTAAATTTATATTCATAAATAGTAAAAATTCCATTTGAATATACAACAAATATTGGTCTAACATCTTTTTGTATTTTACTTTTCCAAAGTCTATAGGGATAATATAACTGTCTAACTAAAAAATCATCAGATATTACATTTTTAGCCTCAACAAGTGCAAGACTGTTTACACCTTCGTAACCTCCATCTATCTCCATTCTAGAGTTTTCTACAGTAACATCTATTTTTTCATCACTATCAATTTTCTTGATTTCAAAACTAAAAATACCAGATCCCATTTTTCCACTGACAGTTGGAACTAATCCTTCTTCACCTAAAAAGTCTTTCAGCATATTAGTAATATATGCACAATTTAAAGCTAGTGCTTCACTAGTAACATTTTCAGAATCCAAACTTTGTATGTATGGTGGAAAATCAATTCTTTCTATTTCTTTATCGCACTTTTCAAATTTTTTATAAGTATTAAATTGAGCTATCATATATGTATTACTTGAAATAGGTAGAATAGACAAATTATTATCTTTTAATATTTTTGGAATGCATTCACTATTATCAAATTTTGTCATCAATCTTGCTTCACGATACTCATTTATTTGTTTAGATGATATCTTAAAATAACCATCAGATTTTATTTTTTCCAAAATATTATATTTTTCAAATAATTTTTCCCAAGCTTCCTTATTTGTTGAACATCTAGACATTATTTGTTATTAACACCTCACTTACTTCTCCTCTTGAACTTGCAACACTATTAATTGTTCTCTTTGCTTTTACCTGTATTATTTTATATTTGCTTTCATCAGAATAAAGCGTTCTAATCATTTCACAATCTGAATTTGACAATAATATATGTACTCCTTTTTCTGTTAATTTATCACATAAATTTCTAAGTCTTGTTTGTTCATCTAGTCCAAAACCACTTTCATTATAACCAGTAAAATTGGATGTTTTAGAAATAGGAGCATATGGTGGGTCAAAATAAACCACAGAACCTTTTTTTATTCCTTTTAATGCACTTTCAAAATCACCACTCAAGAATGTAATATTATTATCATTAAAATATTTACTAACAGCTCTCAATCCCACATCATTAATGATATTTGGATTTTTATATCTACCAAATGGGGAATTAAATTCACCAACACTATTTACTCTATATAATCCATTGTAACATGTCTTATTTAGATACAAAATTCTAGCTGCTTTTTGTACACCTGTTAATTTATTAAATTCATTTGGCTTTCTGTCTAATTCTCTTATTTGGTAAAATGCTTCTGATGTATTTGCATATTTTTCTTTTTTTAGTTCAGTTATTAAATCTTCAACGTTATCTTTTATTACTCTATATACATCTATTAAATCATGATTAACATCATTAATTACTGCTTTATTAGGTTGCATATCAAACAACACAGCTCCACCACCTACAAAAGGTTCATAATAAGTTATATTTTTAGATATTGTTGGCATATATTTTTTTATTTCAGGAAGAAGCTGTCTTTTTCCTCCAACCCATTTTAATACGGGCATTACCAATTTACTTTTTTTCATTTTTTTCTCCTCTTTTGATTATATTAATTTTATATCATATTTTAAAAAATTTCTCAATAAATTGTTTATATTTTTTTAAAGCGAGTATATCAAACATTTGTTTATTTTGCAATAGTTTTTTTAACTATTTTAATCATTATTTAAAGTTTATCTTTAAACATAATATGTATCATCTTCATAAAACTGTACTTTTTTACCTCTAGGTACTTGTCTTATTACTTGATACACATTATATGCATCAGGATATGGACTTGCCATTCCTAAAAATGCCATTCCCCATAATATTGCATTTAAAATCAAATTATCTGAAGCCGATAATAAAAAACAAATCAAAGGAATTATCCCTAAAATATATGGGAGTATACTCATTACTATAAATCTTTTTCTTGATAATGGATATGAAGCCAGTGCAACCGCAGAAAAAGGTTTAACAATTCCTATATATTTATTTACTTTTCTAGGATAAACAATAGCATGTAAAAATTCGTGTACAAACAATAGAATAAATCCTATAAATATCCCTATAAAAATAGCCCATCCCTTTATTACAATATCTTTAGCTATATATGTTTTAATAAACGTAGAAAAAAACATTATTATTATTGCTGGAATTAAAAAAGGTAAGGCTTTTACCATTTGTTCTTTAGATGATTTTGGCATTTCCATTTTTACTGCATTTTTGTCTAATTCTCCTTTTTGATATTTTTTTATATCTTCATCTTTTATTATTCCTATCCATTTTATATTGAGCATAAATATTCCCCTTTACAAATTACTATTTATTTTTTGACAAATTATCTCAATTTTGTTGTTTTCATCATATCATATTAACACCGCAATGACAATATTTTGAAAGATTTTTCTAACAAAAAATAGACTACCTTACAGTAATCTACTTTACCAATTTATTTATTATTTATTAAACAATCTTTAATTACATTTGCACCCATTTTAAATCCTTGCCTATAATAAATATAATTCAAAAATCCTATTTCATCTTTTATTAGTCCTTTAAAATCTCCTAACATATCCTTGCATTTTTCTTTTATGTTATCATCTTCAACTAGTTCAAAGACTATTTTGCAAATTTTCTCACTAGATTCATCCTCTTTTTGATAATACTTGTTTAGTTTTTCTCTAGTTGATTTACCTATAATATTTCCACTATCCTCATCGTACTCATACAAAATATCAATAATATCCTGTACCTTTTCCTCGTTAAAATCATCCATTATTTATCACCTCCACTTTTAATTGTGTGTGATATTAACTCTAGTAACATTACTTGTCAACTCTATTCATAATTATTTTTTTATTATCTTCAAATACTGAATTTTTTAAGTAAAAACTCACACTTTTCGATCTGTTGTGAGTTTTTAGTTTGATCTAAAAAATGAAACCCTGAAATTCAGAGTAGAGTAAAATGGCGTATTATCCCCTTATATTCATAAAAAAATAATACCCATAAACGAAACCCCTCATCCGTCGCATCGCTTATGGCAGTCTAGTATGTAGAATTAAAATCTACTACTGATGCTGACTTTTAAAGTCTTTGTGCATACTTGCCCACACTTTTTACACCAGTATATCCATCATTCAAGTTTTGCCCCCTAGAACTCTTTGTTTATTGTGAGTTTTCGTTACAAAATCTCACCTACACATATATTTTAATTAGACCTCTTAAAATACTGCAAGTCATTCTACTGCATCAGCTGACTAAACTTTTCACTTTATTATTTTATAACGAGTTTATGGCATCTCTCATTATTGGAAAATAAAAAACACCTATTAAATTTATAGGTATTTCTTGTTCCAAAATATTTAATTATTCATTTCTATAATCTTTACCAATGCTGAAAAAATTAGCTAGTTCTTCTTTAGAAATATCTTCTGGTTTTCTACTAACATAGTAATTAGCTTTTTCTCTTGCACTTTTTAATATTGCAAGAAAATCTTCATGGAATTCATCACCCAAAATTCGTTTCAACATTTCACCAACAGCATAAGTATTTATTGCACTTATTCTTACATTGTTAGCATATAGTTTTCTTTGAGAGCTAATAAATCCGTCTAACTTTATATCAATTAATTTACTTAATTCTTTAGATACAAAGTCAAGATTATCTTTCATACTTTGTATTTTTAATTCCTTTTCTATACCTGCTCTTATCAGTTCTGAAGCACTACTATATGATGATTTTGCTACTGCTTTGTATATCTGTTCTTTAAATGATTTTGGAACTCTAACAACTATTTTCATGCTTTCTTCTTTATTTTTTTGCTCCATAAAATTTTCACCCCCTTTCAAATTTTTAAGTTCAAAATTGCTCTCATAGCAATTTTGCAGGAACAGGGAGTCTACTTAGCCTCCCACAAACAGCCTAAAAGCGTAGCTTTTAGCTGGGTTACAATTCATTTTATAGGTGACTTTTTGACACCCAGTAATAATTGTATTTTTTTATTTATAATTACAAAAATAATAGAATGATAAAAAGAAATTTATCGCAATTAATTTCTTTTCATCATCCTATTAAAAGATTTTTATTCTATTTTAAATTTACCAAACTGTAACCATTTTCATTTAATATATTTTCAATATGTTCAAAAGTATTTTTAGACATATTAACTCTATCTTGCATCCATTCTTTTACAGTTGCATATGGCTTGTCCACCAGTTTTGCAAAAGATTTTTGTGTTATTCCAAGTATGGATATTATATACCTTAATGCACTACTTTGACCTTGTAATATAAACTTTTCATATCCTGTTAATTCAATTGAGTTTTCCATTTTAAGAACTTTAAATATTGAATAATAATTCTTCATTGTCTGCATATTCAATTGCTTATTTTCTTTATTATTTTCATATTTTATAATTGCATCTCTACTCAAATTAACTCTACTTGCTAAATCTTCTTGAGTCATATTATTTAGTTTTCTATAATATTGAATCTGTCCACCTAATGTTTTATTCTTTAATGTTACTTCATCAACTTTCAATTTAGTCAGTTCAATTTTAGCATTTTCTTTGACTTTAATAAGTAATTCTTTTATCTCATCATCTGTAACCATCATGTTACTATAGCTTTATCTATGCATCTAGAAACATATGTAGAAAGTCTTGAGCCTTTTTCTATGCTAAAGCTTTTTACTCCTTTTATTAAACCAATTGTACCTATTGAAATTAGGTCATCTTGGTCAACTTTTGTATTACTATATTTTTTAGCAACATGTGCTACTAACCTTAAGTTTCTTTCAATAAGCATATTTCTTGCTTCTTCATCTCCATTTGCCATTTTTTCAAGGCATATAATTTCTTCTTCTTTGGTAAGTGGTTCTGGGAATAAACTACTTCCGTGATATATAGCCAACTGCAAATACTGCTGTTTTTAGAAATTGTAAAAGCCCTGTTATTCCAATGCTACAAAGTGCTGCTAACATAAATGCACCTCCATTTTCCTATATACAAAAATTATATGTATAAAGAAAATAAAAGTGCATGACCACTAAAAATATTTTTTATTTATAATTTTACTCTTGTTTTTTATATTTTTCATATATTTCAGTTACTCTATTTACACTTAATTCTAAATAAGAAAGAATATCTACAAGTTCATCTACTTCTATTACATCTATACCATCTAGTTTTCTTTTTAATTTTTCTTTTGGCATTTTTATTTGCTCAGCTAATAGCTCATCTGTAATTGCTCTTATTCTCATTTCTTTTTTTATTTCTTCTAAAGTATTTTTATAGTTCATTTTTTATCACCTACTTTTGTGTTTTTTGTTATTATACCACCATCTATTTTAAAAAATTGTCGAAACATGTCGACAATTTTATTTTTTTAGTATAAAAATACTTATAAGTTTACTTCTTTATATAATCAATTGCTTCTTCTATTGTATCTACTATTTTATACATATTTTTATCAGATTCATTTATAAAATTTTTTTCATACATTTCATCTAACATCTTAAAAAATTCATTGTAGTAGCCAAATAAATTTACAATTACAATTTTATTATTGTGCTCCCCTGCTCTTTTGGTTTCCATACTTGATAATATTTCATATGTAGTTCCTATTCCTCCTGGCATAAATAGACAAACGTCTGAATTTTTTATTGATTCATCTGTTCTTTCGTTTATTGTATTTGTAACAATTTGAATTTCATCTTTTATATCTTTTGCATATTTTAAATATATTTTTGGAAGTGTTAATATTATTTTAGAATTTTTCTTTTCTTTCATTTTTTTATATAAATTTCCAATCATTCCTCTTAAATCTGCACAGCATACAACATCAAAATTATTTTCTACAATTAAATCAACTAATTTTTCTCCCTCTATTTTATATTTTTCTTCTATATTTTCACTTACTGATCCACCTATAAATATCTTCATTTTTTAAACCCTCTTTACTAAAATTTATTTTATTTTATCACATTTTAATATAATATTTCTACCAATTTGTTCATATTTTTTATTAAAGGAGTTTTAATTAATGAGTTTAATTATAAATTTTTTTAAAGGAATAGCTATTGGTGCTGGTGCAATATTGCCTGGCATTAGTAGTGGTGTTTTATGTGTAATATTTGGAATTTATGAAAAATTGTTAGATAGTGTTTTAAGTTTTTTTAAAAATATTAAGCAAAATGCAAAATTTTTGTTTCCAATTGTTTTAGGTGGAATATTTGGAGTTTTAATATTTAGTAAAATTTTAAATTATCTGTTATATGCATACCCACTTCAAACAAAATCAACATTTGTTGGTCTAATTTTAAGTAGTATTCCAAAGCTTTTAAAAGATGTAAATAATAAACATAAATTTAAGCTTAGATATGCATTTTATTTAATATTTGCATTAACTATTGGAATAATAACGGTTTTACTTGAAAAACATATTGTTGTTAGTTCTTCTTCATATGAATTTAATTATTTTTACCTTATATTATGTGGCTTTTTAATGTCTATTGGTGTAATTGTTCCTGGAGTTAGTAGCACAATTATTTTAATGCTACTTGGTGTTTATAGTGCTTATTTAACATCTGTTTCAAGTGTGTATCTACCAATACTTGTTCCTATGGGCATTGGTTTAATAATTGGTTCTTTAATTTTTATGAAAATTACAAAAGTTTTGCTTAATAAATTTTATGCTCAAACTTTTTATACAATTATAGGTTTTACTCTTGGTTCAATTTTTGTAATTTGGCCAGAATTTACTTTTGACTTAAATGGCATTATATCTTTTTTATGTATGATGGTTGGTCCTATACTTGCAAGTTTTAACTTAAACTAAATTTACTCTTATTTTTAAATTAATAAAGGGACTTTTCACAGCCCCTTTATTATCATAAGATTAAATGGTTTAATTATGTATTTCGCAAAATACAATTAAATCACAAATATTTTTTTTATTTTTTTCTTCTTATTATCCAATCTTTTTCACATTTTATTGGCAATTTTATCATTACTTTTTGCCCTTTCACTCCTGGGCTAATTTCTCCTATTTCTTTTTGTGTATCATAATCCCATAATTTTTCTATTTCAAATGTATATGCATCTATTTTATTTGGTATTATAATTTCTAAAGTATCTCCTACATGTAATTTATTTTTTATTTCTACTATAGACTTTTCTTGTTTATATTCAACTACTTTTGCTCCAAATTCATAGTCTTCATTATATTGTCTTCCTGCATATTCTTGTATATCTTTATTGTTTCTATCATTAAAATAAAATGTTGTAAGTCCTCTTGTTTTTACTTTGTCTAGTTCTTTTAAATATTTTGTATAATCATAATTTTTAGGATTTTTTATATAGTCATCAATTGCATTTCTGTATGCATTTATTACACTTGCTAAGTAGTATTCTGTTTTTAGTCTTCCTTCTATTTTTAAGCTGTCTACCCCCATATCTACTATTTCTGGTATTTCTTTTATTAAGCATAAATCTTTTGAAGAAAATATGCTTGTTCCATACTCATTTGTTTCTATTGGCATAAATTCACCTGGGTTATTTTTTTCTTCTGCATATAAATTATAGCTCCATCTGCAGCTTTGTGCACAATCTCCTAAATTTGCACTCCTACATGCTAAAAAATCACTTAAAAAACATCTTCCAGAAAAAGCAAAACATATTGCTCCATGTATAAATATTTCTACTTCCATGTCTTTGGGCTTGTTTTCCATTATATATTTTAGCTGATTTTTGTTCAGTTCTCTTGCCATTATCATTCTTTTTCCACCATTTTTGTACCAAAAATTGCAGTCATGTAAACTTACAATATTGGCTTGTGTACTTACATTTATTGGAATACTTGGTGCATATTTTTTAAATACCTCCATTATCCCTCCATCTGCTATTATTACACCATCTGGTTTTAGCTCTTCTAATGTTTTTGCCATATTTATTATTTCTTCATATTTTTCATCCCATGCAAATATATTAATTGTTACATATACTTTTTTTCCAATTTTATGAGCATATTTTATCGTGTTTACTAAATCATCATCTTTCATGTCTGCTCTTGTCCTTAATGATAATGATGATGTACCACAATATACTGCATCTGCTCCGTATAAAAATGCTATTTTTGCTTTTTCAAATGACCCAGCTGGTGCTAATAATTCTATTTTTTTCATATTATTACTTCCTTTTATTTATTTTAACGTTTTTTATTATATCACATTATGATATATTTTACAAATACTAAAAAATGTGGTATAATAAAGTATCGGTAAATAACCAATTATAGAAAGGAAGTTTTTTAAATGAACAAAAACATTATACGGATCGTCCAGACAGTAAAAGGTATACTGATGCTTATAGGAGCAGCAGCACTTATCTTGAGTATGGTTTACACCATACGTGGACTTTTTAAGTCCCAAGACACATTAAATGCTGCAGCGAAATCCCAAAGCTCGGCAGCAGACTCAGAACCAAAATCATCTGGTTTTTTGACAAAATCTGATAGTAGTTCGTCAAGTAGTACATCTTCCATTTATCCAATTTCTTATGAAACACCAAATGGAGTTCTTCTTATTAGTGAAGAAGATATTGTTGATGCAGCTTTAGTGGCTGAACATGAAATGGCTGCTAACAGAGATGCATATTCGCAAGGATATGTAGACACTATTCAGCGGTATGTTGCAAGCACAATATTCAACCGTGCAGCATACTTACAAATCTCTGTAAAAGAGGCAATTACTCAGGAGGGGCAGTATCTTGATCTTTATTCATTGGATTACTACCCTCCTGAAAGGACACTAAACAATGTTCTTTCAGTAGCAAAAGGAGAATTTAATTCCAATGGTGCTGTAATCGAAATGAGCTTTATATCCACAAATGATATATCTGAAGCTCAGGAAATTATGGAAGAACAGATTGGTTCTCCTGTAATTCCGGTAAAAGCAATTGAAATGGCAGATGGCAGACTATGGATGACAGCTGCAATAAACAATACTTTTATGGAATAATCCTTAACCCCCACCATGTTTTTGGTGGGGGTATTTCTTTTTATTTTTCTTCTTTTAAATTTTTTCTTCTTAATTGTCCACATGCAGCATCTATATCTGAACCAAGTTCCCTTCTAATTGTTGCAACAATTCCATGATCATTTAAATAATCTCTAAATTTAATAATATTTTCATTTGAACTTTTTGTATATTCTCCATTTTCTATTTTATTTATTGGAATTAAATTTACATGACATAACATACCTTTTAATAATTTTACAAGTCTTTTTGCATCTTCCAAATTATCATTATTATCTTTTGCTAAAGCATATTCAAAAGATATTCTTCTATTTGTTACCTTTATATAATCTTTACATGCTTGTATTAATTCTTCAATATTGTAGGCATTGTTTACAGGCATCATACTACTACGTTTTTCATTTGTTGTTGCATGAAGTGATATTGATAATGTACATTGTGTATTTTGCTCTGCTAGTTTGTATATCATTGGAACTAAACCACTTGTAGAAATACTTATATGTCTTGCACCAATATTTAATCCCTTTGGATTATTTATAATTTTTACAGCATTTATTACATTATCAAAATTATCTAGTGGTTCTCCTATTCCCATAAATACAATATTAGAAATTCTTATGTTTTCATCTTGTTCTACTGCTAAAATTTGTTCCACTATTTCTCCACTAGTTAAACTTCTTACAAATTTAATTCCTGTTGAAGCACAAAATTTGCAGCCCATTTTACACCCTATTTGTGAAGATACACAAATGCTATAACCATGATGATAACTCATTAAAACTGTTTCTATTGCATTACCATCTAATACATCAAATAAATATTTTTTTGTTCCATCTGATGATTCTTGTTTTTTTAATATTTTAAAATTACATATAGTATAATTTTCTTTTAGTTTTTCTCTTAATTCCAAAGACAAATTTGTCATATCATCAAAACTTTTTACTTTATCTTGATACACCCATTTAAAAATTTGCTCTGCTCTAAAAGGTTTTTCTCCTATGCTTTTTAGCTCTTCTTTTAATTCTTCTAAATTATAATCTTTTATATTTTTCATTTTTCCATTCCTTTTCTATATATGAAATTTTCTTACAATTACTTCTTTTATATCTTTTGCACTTAGACTTAAACTTAATATTAAATTCACTCCAGATATTGTGGTTGCAATAATACTTAATGTTTTATCTTGTACCAGATTTTCATATACCAAAAATATTGGTATTGTACTTACTATAACAATTAACAACTGATACACCGCATATTTTATATATTTTTTGTGACTTATTATTGTTAATATTAACATTGTTATATTTGCAATTATTATTATTATTGGAATTGATAAATTTACAGACCATGCTTTAAAACCTGTTTTATAATCTATATATACTGTTAAAAGCGATATTGCAATTGTTTGTATTAAAACATGTCCTGCAATATTTATGTTTTTATTTATTGAATATAAAACAGTTACCCAAATATATATAATTCCAGCATTGCAAAGCCCTGCCCAGTGTATGTTAGGAGTTGTCATTCTATTTAAAAACACTAAAAATATTCCTAAAAAAACTGATATTATTATTGATATTTTTATAATCAAGTCCATATTTTTTGCATTAATTTTTTGTGGATATAGCATCTAAAACACCATTACTTTCTATTCTTACTTTTATTCCATTTTGGGTTAAAAACTCAAAAAATCTTTTTTCTATACTATTGTCCTGTAAAATTGACGTAAATGTAAATACAATATCATTTTCATATGTACATGCTGAACATTTTATTTTTTCTACAGGCTCTGGCGCAATTAACATGAAAAAGTCTTCTATATATTTTTGGTATTTACCTATTATACCAATTCTACCAATATTTGAAAATGTTATTGTTGTATATTTTCTAATTTCAATGTAACTAAGTCTTACCAATATTTTTTTTAGTGATAATGGTATAACCCTTACAAATGGATTGTTTCCAAGTTTTACGTTTGCTGACATTGTTTTTATTATTTCTTCTTGTGTTAATCTTTTTTTGAAATCTTCTTTTACAAATTTTAAAATTTTATCAAATGTTGTTAAATTATCTTTTTGTATTTGTGCTTCTAATGTGATATATGAAAAAAAGTTTGATATTGTTTTTGATTGGAAATATTTTTTTAAGTTTACTGGTATACATAGTTTTATTGGTTTTTTTCCATTATTTTTTTTATAATTTTCTTCATATATTGAATAAATTAGTACTGCACTTAAATATTGTGTTACTGTACAATTGTTTTTTTTGCATTTTTCCTTTAAATCATTTGAATCTATTATTTCGTGTATTGCTGAAACTGCTCCTAATTTTATTTTTTTCCCTTTTAATATATATGCTTTTTTTGATGATGCATTTGTTTTTGCTTTTTTATCATAATTTTTTATATAGCTATCTTCTGAATTATATTCTATTTTTCTACTTGTTCTTATTTCTTCTTCAAACTCTTTTGGATGTGTTAATTCTAAATATGTATAAATTATTTCTTTAAAAAATTGTGTTCCACTATTTCCATCTGTTAAAGAATGAAATATGTCTATATTTATTTTATTTTGGAAATATGTTACTTTAAATAAATAATTGTTGTTTGTTTTAGGATTTATATATTTACATGGGTATTCACGTTCTTTTTCTACTATTGGCTCTTTTAAATTTTCTTCAAAATAGTTCCAAAAAAATCCGTCTTTCATTCTTACTTTAAATGATTGATATTTTTCTAGTGCCATTAATACTGCTTTTTGTAATATTTTTGGATGCACCTTTTCTTTTAAAATAGCAGATAGCCTAAATACTGTACTATATTTTTTTCCTGCTGATATTGGAAATATTTTGGCAGAATTGTCAAGCTTTCTCCAATATAGTCTATTTTCTTTTTTCATTTTACTTACCTTTCTTTTAGTACAAAGTTATTTTTTATTGTATGTCACATACAAGATCTTGATATGCTTTTAATTGCAATTCGTCTTGTTTGTTTATATTATTTATAATCCATATATGTGGTGCTTGTTCATATTCTTTTATTTGTATGTCTATTCCTTCTTTTTTCGCTTTTTCTTGCAATAAATGTGTATCTGGATTTAATATATCATATGTTCCTGTATATATTATTACATTTTTTAGCTTAGATAATGGCCCATTTATTGGTTTTACTAAATAGCTTTTCATTCCTTCTTCATCTCTTGCATATGAAATCCCTGCTATTAATAGTTTTTCTTTGTTTAAATCTTTATCATTTTTTTGCACTTCTTTTATTTTTTCATTTGTAAGTGTTACATCTAGCCATGGTGATATTAGAATTGTTTTTGATGGTAATTGTATATTATTTTGACTTATTTTTTCTGCAAGTGCAAGTGTTATTCCACCTCCTGCAGAATCCCCCATCATTACTAAATTTTTCACATCAACTTTTGATATTATTTCTTTATATAATGGTTCTACCATATTAAACACATCTTTATATGTATATTTAGGAGTTAATGGATAGTCTGGCATTACTATTGTTGATTTTGTATCATTGGCAAGCTTTTCTAAAAAATCCCAGTGTAAGGTTGTTGCTTCTGCCACATATGCTCCTCCGTGAAAATATAATATTACTTTTTTACTTAGTTGTTCTGTTTTAGGTTTTATTATAAATATTTTTCTAGACATAAATTCTTTTGTCTCAATATCACAACTTTCATTTGCTTTTTGTGGTATTTTTGTTTCTATGTCCATTATCATATAATAGCCAAATATCATTACTATTATTGTAATTATTATTGCTATTAAGTTTATTATTATTCTTTTTATCATTTTCTTCTTTCCTTTTATTTTATAGCATTATTTTACCATGATTTAACTAAAAAGAAAATAGATTATAAAAAAAAGAAGCTAGAAAATTAACAGCTTTAGTTTAATTATATATTCTTCCCAGGGCTCCCCATTATAAGAAAATGTAATTCGTACCTCATACATTTTCTAAAACGGTCCCCACTTGCCCTTCACAGAATATATAATTAAACTAGAGATTTGTAAATTTTTTCTAGTCTTCAGTTTTATACTACATACATTATTTCATTGTTTGGAAAATATTTTTTCATTTGCTCTCTTAAATAAATTTCCCCATCTTTTCTTAAATCTGCTTTATACATATATTTTCCTTTTCCTCTTCCTGTCATTATTTCTTTATTGTATAGATTAATAGCATTTGGAAATGCTTCTTCATTTATTTTTGTATGAACAAAACTATATGTCATAAATATTATTTCAAAAAAAACATCTTTTTTTACTTTGGGGCTTAACTTGCTTTCTAATTCTTGTATTAATTTTAAATATAATTCTTTCCAATTTTCTACCATTATTACTGGTGCTATCAATATTCCTATTTCATAACCAGCTTCTTTTAGCTTGTTTATTGCTTCTATTCTTCCCTTTAACCTAGATGTTCCAAATTCTACTTTATTTATTATTTCTTCTGGGTTTACACTCATTCTTATTGTAACTTTTCCATTGTGATCTACATTTAATATATCATCTACCATATCAAATTTTGTTGGAAATGTTAGTCTTCCATTTGGAGTATTTTTAAAATTTTCTATCGTCCATGGCAAATTATTTGTTATTGTATTTTCTAATATTAAGTCACTATTGCTACCTATTTCGAATGTTAGTGTTTTATCTGATTTTTGAGCTGTTTTTATTATTTTATCTAACATTTTTTCTCTATTTACAAATAGTCGTAAATATGCACATTTATTGTAATTACATACTAAATAACAATACATACAAGCTGCAGTACATCCAGATGATGTATATGGTACCAAATAGTCTGATGTTTTATGGTTTGGCACAAAGTTATGAGTCTTTCTTACACCTATTATTAAATTTCTTTTCATATCCATAAAGTCTTTATTTTGCCTTTTTCTCATTTCTTCTATATTGTTATGATTTTCTATAATTACTTTGGGTGTATCTTCATATTTTTTTAATAAATATTTTCCTAGCTCATAATTTTCTATTTCTTTTTCATAAAAAATACCTTTCGGTTTAAACATTTTTATCACCATAAATATTTTAACCAAAAAGTATTTTTTTATTTATCCAAATATTCCTTTTTTCTTTACAGGTGGTTGTTCATTCATTGTTTTTGCAAGCTCAACTAATAATTCTCTTTGTTCTTTCGTTAGTCTTTTTGGTGTTTGAACATTTACTGTAAATATAAAATCTCCTTGTGAAGATCCATTTATTGTTTTAAATCCTTTATTTCTTATGCTAAATTTTGTTCCTGTTTGTGTGCCTTCTGGTATTTTATATTTTTCTTTACTTCCATCACACATTGGAATTTCTAATTCTGCTCCTAATGTAGCTTGAGTAATTGTAACTGGAATATCACATAATACATTATTTCCTTTTCTAGAATAAATACTATGTTTTTTTACTCCAACTGTAATATATAAGTCGCCTTTTGGTCCACCTTTTTGTCCTGGTTCGCCTTCTCCTCTTAGCACAACTGTTTGACCATTATCAATACCTGCTGGAATTTTTACTTTTATTTTAGGTTGTTTTCTAACTGTTCCTTTTCCACGGCAGTTATCACATGGTTCTTTTATTACTTCACCTGTTCCATGACATGTAGAACATGTTCTTGTTGTTTGCATTTGACCTAATATTGTTTTTTGGACTTGTCTTATTTGACCAGTACCATTACATTCTGGACATTTCATTGGATTTGTTCCAGGTTTTGCACCTGTTCCATGACATATAGTACATTCTTCATTTCTATTTATTATTACTTGTTTTTCTACACCTAAAAATGATTCTTCAAATGTAATATCCATATGTAAATTTAAGTCTGCACCTTTTTTTGGTCCATTAGTTGGTCTTCTTGTTTTTCCTCCAAATCCACCACCAAAAAATGATGAAAATATATCTCCTAAGTCGCCAAAGTCAGAAAAGCCATCAAAACCAGAACCTGTATAAGAATAATATCCTCCCTGTCCAAATGGTCCTTGGCCTCCTCCAAACCCTTGTGGTCCATCAGGTCCAAATTGGTCATACATTTTTCTTTTTTGTGAGTCTGATAATGTCTCATATGCCTCGTTTACTTCTTTAAATTTGGCTTCTGCTTCTTCCTTATTGTCTGGATTAGCATCAGGATGATATTTTTTTGCAAGTTTACGATATGCCTTTTTTAATTCTTCATCTGTTGCATTTTTATCAACACCCAATACTTCATAATAATCTCTTTTTCCTGCCATCTTTTCCTTTCACTCCAATTCACTTGGTCTATCTCCATCCCAAAAAAATTAACATATTTTTTTGGATGGTAACCATATTCTTTTTTAATTAAAGTAAAAACTTCGTAGCTTAACAAAGTAAGACGAAGTTTTTATTAAATTTTATTTGTCATCTCCATTTTCTACTTTATAGTCTGCATCATATACATTTCCATTTTCATCTGTTTTTGGTCCTTCTTGGCTAGCATTTGCATCTGCACCTTGTGCTCCATTTGGATTTGCATTTTTGTATAGTTGTTCACTCATTTCATAGAATACTTTTGTTAATTTTTCAGTAGCTTCTTTAATTTTTTCTGTGTCGTTTGTTTCTAATGCTTTTTTAGTATTATCTATTTCTGTTTCTACTTTTGCTTTTTCTTCTGCACTTATTTTATCTCCTAATTCTCCTAATGTTTTTTCACTATTATATACTAAACTTTCAGCATTATTTTTAACTTCAATTTCTTCTTTTTTCTTTTTGTCTTCTTGAGCATGTGCCTCTGCATCTTTTACAGCTTTATCTATGTCTTCATCTGTAAGATTTGTTGATGCTGTTATTGATACATTTTGGCTGTTTCCTGTTGCCATATCTTTTGCAGATACATGAACTATACCATTTGCATCTATATCAAATGTTACTTCAATTTGTGGTACTCCTCTTGGTGCTGCTGGTATTCCTGTTAATTGGAATCTTCCTAATGTTTTATTATATGCAGCCATTTCTCTTTCACCTTGTAATACGTGTACTTCTACTGATGTTTGACCATCTGCTGCTGTAGAGAATATTTGTGATTTTTTAGTTGGTATTGTTGTGTTTCTTTCTATTAATTTTGTAAATACTCCTCCATATGTTTCAATTCCTAGTGATAATGGTGTTACATCTAATAATACTAAATCTTTTACATCTCCTGAAAGAACGCCACCTTGAATTGCTGCACCAATTGCAACACATTCATCTGGGTTTATTCCTTTATCTGCATCTTTTCCTATTAATCTTTTTACTAGTTCTTGAACAGCTGGAACTCTTGTAGATCCACCAACTAATAATACTTTGTGTATATCATTTACACTTAATCCTGCATCTTTTAATGCATTGTTTACTGGTGTTACTGTTGATTCTACTAAATCATGAATTAATTCTTCAAATTTAGATCTTGTAAGTGTTATGTCTAAATGTTTTGGTCCTGTAGAATCTGCTGTTATAAATGGTAAGTTAATTTGTGTTTGTTGAACTCCAGATAGCTCTATTTTTGCTTTTTCTGCTGCTTCTTTTAGTCTTTGCATTGCCATTTTATCTGTTTTTAAATCAATTCCATTTGATTTTTTGAATTCATCTACTAAATAATTAATTATTGCTTCATCAAAGTCATCTCCACCTAAATGTGTATTACCATTTGTAGCTAAAACTTCGAATACTCCATCACCAATATCTAGTATAGATACATCAAATGTTCCTCCACCTAAATCATATATTAATATTTTTTGATCTTGTTCTTTATCCATTCCATATGCAAGTGCTGCTGCTGTTGGTTCGTTGATTATTCTTAATACTTCTAGTCCTGCAATTTTACCAGCATCTTTTGTTGCTTGTCTTTGGCTGTCATTAAAGTATGCTGGAACAGTAATAACTGCTTGTGTTACTTTTTGTCCTAAATAATTTTCTGCATCTGCTTTTAATTTTTGTAATATCATTGCAGATATTTCTTGTGGTGTAAATGTATCACCTTCTATTTTAACTTTGTCTGCTGTTCCCATTTTTCTTTTTATTGATATAACTGTATTATCTGGATTTGTAACAGCTTGACGTTTTGCTATTTGTCCTACTAATCTTTCTCCATTTTTTGAAAATGCTACTACTGATGGTGTTGTTCTGTTACCTTCAGCGTTTGGTATAACAACTGGCTCTCCTCCTTCCATAACAGCTACACATGAATTTGTTGTTCCTAAGTCAATTCCTATAATTTTTCCCATAATTTTATACTTCCTTTCTTTTGAGGTCTTTCCTCTTTAATTTATATTTTAAAATTTAATAACTTTTTTAATTTGCAACTACAACCATAGAATGTCTTATAACTTTACTTCCTATTTTGTAGCCTTTTCTATATTCTTGTGCTATTTCTTTTTCGCCTAAATTTTCATCTTGGATGCTACTAACTGCTTCGTGTAATTCTGGATCAAATGTTTCTCCTACTGTTTTTATTTCTTCTACTCCTTTTGATTTTAATACATCTTTAAATTGTTTTAACACAAGTTCTATTCCCTTTTTATAATCTTCATCTTTAGTTTCTACTTTTGCTGCATTTTCTAAATTGTCTAATACTGGTAACATTGTTTCTACAACGTCTGCAAGTATTGAGTTATATAAGCTTTCTCTTTCTTTTTGACTTCTTTTTTTGTAGTTTTCAAATTCTGCAAGTAATCTTTTCTATCTGTCTGTTAATTCTTCAAGTTCTTTTTCTTTAGCTGGTTTTGTTTCTTGTTTTGTTTCCTGCTTTTTTTCTAATTTTTCTTCTTGTTTTATATTTTCATTTTTTTCTTCCTTTTTCTTTTCTGACATAGTTTACCTCTTTTCTTTAATTATTTTGATTGTTTTCATCTAGTTTTTTACTTATATATTTCATTACTGAAATTACTTTAGAGTAGTCCATTCTTTTAGGTCCTATTATTCCTATTGTTCCTAAGTCTTTATTTCCTACTTTGTGTTTAAATGTTACAATACTAAAATCCTTTAGCTCATCTTTTTCGTTTTCATTTCCTATATACACATTTATATCTTGTGCAAATCCCGAATTTAACATATCTTGCATCAACTCTTTTGTGTCTAATACATTTACAAAGTTTTTTGCGACCTCTAGGCTATTAAATTCAGGTAAGTCAAATGATTTATTTGTTCCTTCTAAATATATTTTACTGTCTTCTTCTATTACTTTTTTTATTTGCTCTATTATTGGTTTTATTACATTTACACTGTATGTCATTTCATCAAATAAGTAATCTTCTAATGGTCCTTTTATTGTTTCTAATGGTTTTCCTTTTAGTTTTTGATTAAACATATAATTTACTGTTTCTACTTGTTTTTCAGTTATGTCCTCATCAAATTTTATTATTGTTTCTTTTACTAATCCTGATTCTGTTAGTATTACCGCCATTATCATTCTTTGTCCTAATGGAACAAATTTTATTTCTTCTATTATTTGTTCATCATTTTTTGGTCCTATTGATAGTGTTGTATAATGTGTTACTTTAGAAATTGTATTTGCTGCTATTTTTGTTAGTTCTTCTATTTCATTTACTTTTGTTTCTAATTTTGAACTAATGTATTTTATTTCTTCTAAACTTATGTCGTCATCTTTCATTAATTCGTCTACATAGTACCTATAGCCTTTTTCTGATGGTATTCTTCCTGAAGATGTATGTGTTTTGTCTAAATAGCCTTTTTTTTCTAAGTCAGCCATTTCGTTTCTTATTGTTGCACTACTATAATTTAGTCCATAATTATTTGTTAATGCATTAGAGCTTACTGGTTCTGCTGTATTTATATACTCTTCTACAATTGCTTGTAATACTTTCTTTTTTCTATCATCTAGCATTTTACCACCCCTTTTAGCACTCTTTTTGTTTGATTGCTAACTTAATATATATTATAACCATTTTTAGCACTTGTCAATACCTTTTGCTAAAAAAATTTGTGAATTTTTTGTGAATTTTTTCTAAAATAAAAAAACGTAAGATTTCTCTTACGCTATATTTTATTTTTATCCGTTATATGCTGTTGATAAATAAATTATTACACATACAATATCTATAATTCCCAATGCCAATCCTGTAACTGCCATCCATTTTCCATTTTCTTTTTCTTCTTTATATGAATTTAATGCATAACCACCTGTTATCACTGCTGCTATTCCTAATGGTAATCCACATACTAATAATCCAACTAATGAACATATAAAACTTGCAAGTGCATATGAATTTACTTTTTTTTTTTTTACAGTTTCATTGTTTGTTCCAACTTCTGCTTCTTTTACACTTTCTTCTTTGTTTTCAACTTTTTCCTTATTTTCTTCCATAACAATCTCCTTTTATTTTTTATGTATTTATATTAACATTTATAATATTTTTTGTCAATTAAATCAAAGATGTAAATTTTTTACTTTTGGTGTATATCTATTTGTGTGTATGGTATTGTTATATTGTTTTCATCTAATGTTGTTTTTACAATTCTTAATGCATATCTTTTTAAAGGCAACTTTTGCTCTGGTTGGCACCAAATCATCACTCTATATATAACTGCTGAATCCGCAAATTCATTTATTCCTAGATATTTTGCATCTCTTATTTCTTTATTTTCTTTTATTTGCAAAACAATTTTGTCTATTATAGTTTCTATTTTGTCTGTTTTTTCCTCGTATGGAATTGGTATGTCGATAATTAATTGTTCTGATAATCTTAATGCTTTAACTATATTTCTATTTGCAATTACCAAAACATTTTCTGTATTTACATCTTTTAATTTTGTAGATTTTACTCCAAGTTCTACTACTTTTCCTTCAACATCATCTATTTTTATAACATCCCCTACTGAAAAATAACTATCTATTATAATATTAAATCCCATAATAATATCTTTTAATGCATCTTGAAGTGATAGTCCTACTATTGCTGACACAATTCCAACTCCCGCTATGACTGAACTTACATTGAATCCTAATAATTGTAAAACAAATAAAGTTGCAATTATTATAATAATATAATTAATTATATGATTTGTAAGTTTTATATATGTAATTACTTTCCTATAACCTTTATCTTTTGTCTTTCCCACCTTTTTTATTGCTTTGTTAAAAATTCTACTTTTTACTTTTAATATTACTATTGATATTATTATTGTTATTATTACCAACAATACATGCTTATTGGCTAGTATTTCATTTATTTTTTCTAGGTTCATATTCATCTCTCCTTGAAAAATATTATATATTAATTTTTTATTTTTTACAATATTAAATATGATTACTTGCTAAAGTAAAATTAAAATGATAAAATTTTTTTGTATTCTTATTAAAGAGGAGATGAAATAATGGAAGAAAAAAAATCTTTAAAAATAAGTTTATCAACTTTCTTTCTAATATTAGCTATTATTGTTATTATTATTATGGCTTATTATATTTATATAACTAAAAAGGAATCTAACAAAGAAATTGATGATCTTAAAGAAAATGCTATTGGGATGCAATCTACAATAACCAATTTACGAGCAAAAATAAACACTGGTACATATGTAATAGAAAATAACACCTTAACATGTAATGCAAGCAAAGAAGAAATTTACGCTGGTGGTACATCTATAAAAGATACAAATGCTATTTTTGAATTTAAAATAATAAATAACAATAATATTGAGTTTGATACTACCCAAAATATATCTGACAAATTTGAATTAAATAAAAATTTTTCATATAGTGTAAAATAAATTATTGTGATATATACGGGTACATACTTAATAATAAGATTTGGAGTTGATTAAATGAAAATAGGAATAGATATAGATAATGTAATATCAAACTTTAATAATACTTTATTAGAAGAATATTTATTGCATGATAAAACCTTAAGAAATTCAGGCGTAATAAACAAAAATGCTGACTATATTAGAAATGGTATGTTTGATTGGACCGAAAATGAAGAACTTACTTTTTATAAAAAGAATATAGAAAGAATAGCTAAAAATTTAGGAGTTATTGAAGGTGCTAAAGAATATATAGATAAATTACATAAAGATGGTCATTTTATTTATATTATTACAGGAAGAGATAATGGAGAATATACAGATCCTTACAATATGACAAAAAAATGGCTTGATAAAAATAATATTTATTATGATAACTTAATTTTAACAAATGCTTATGACAAACATGCTAAATCTTTAAAATGTATTGAGCATAATATTGATATTATGATTGATGATTCAGTTAATATATGTAATGATTGTATTTCCAATGGTATAACAACTATTTTAATGGATACACCATATAACAAATATTCAAATATACCAAGAGTTAAAAGTTGGAAAGAATTTTATGAATATGTTTCTAATTAAAAAAAAGACAAGTATACTATAATTTTAATAACAAAAATAGAAGAATAAATTTAATAAGGAAGTATCGAAAAAAATGTCAAAATATAGTATAATTTTTCTATATCATATTTAACTTAGAGTTATAAAAGGAGCTATAAATTATGGAGAAGAAGTCAAACAATTTAAGTAGATTATTTAAATATTATAAAAAATATAAATTTTTATCTATAATGGTAATTATATTAAGCATGGGATATGCAGGAATATCTTTATTATCACCAATATATGAAGGTAAAATGTTAGGTTATTTTGAAAATTTTGATAAAACTCAAATATTAAAAACAGCACTATTTTTAGTTGTATTAAGAATTATAATAGAAATTATTACAAATTTATGGTCAAGAATAGTTTTAAAACTAAATGGAAAAGTAAATTTTGACTTAAAAAGCGACATGCTAAAAAGTTTAACAAATTTTGAAGTTAAAAATTTTGACAATACAAATTCAGGTCTTTTTATATCTAGATTAAATAAAGATACAACTGAATTGTCTGAATTATTTGATTACGTAACCGATGATTTATCAGGTATTATACTTAATGTTAGTTTTATTATTTATGTATTTTTTCTTAATGTATATTTAGGTTTATATTTGATTTTTAATATAATATCAGTATATATCTTAACATCTAAAAAATTGTTTTATTATAAAAGAGCAAAAAAAGACTATAAAGAAAAAGACGAAACTGTAGTTGGATTATACACTGATGTAATAAGAGGAATTAGAGAAATAAAAAATCTTAATCTAAAATCAGTTGTTATGCAGGATGTAAACAAAAAACAAACAGAAACAATCAAAGCAGAAATAAAGAGTACACATACACGAAGGACATGGGATAGATGGATTAAAGCATTTCAACACATATTAGACTTTATATTTATATTAATATCAGTTTACTTTATTACAAATAAGTTTTTAGAAATAAGTTCATTTTTAATAATTTTCTTATACAAAAATAAAGTATTAGATTTAATAAATTATATATCTGAAATAAGAGAAAAATTAGCAGACGGAAAAGTATCAGCGCAAAGAGTATTTGATATAATTTCATATAACTCATTTTCTAAAGAAACATATGGAAATTTAAATATCAAAAATATAAAAGGTTCAATTGAATTTAAAAACGTAAAATTCAAATATAACTCAAATAACTTATTTAACAACCTTAATTTTAAAATAAATTGCAACCAAATGGTAGCTATCGTTGGTAAAAGTGGCGAAGGTAAATCTACTATACTAAAATTAATAAACAAAAGTTACAGCACTAATGATGGTGAAATATTAATAGATAATTATAATATAAATACTTTGTCAGAAGAAACAATAAAAAATAATATTTCAATAGTTTCACAATCCCCTTACATTTTTAATCTATCAATAAAAGAAAATATAAAATTAGCAAATCCTCAAGCAACAGATAAAGAAATAGAAGAAGTTTGCAAGGAAGCTCAATTACATGATGTTATTATAGAAATGCAAGATGGATATGACACTATAGTAGGTGAAAATGGAGTAATATTAAGCGGTGGCCAAAAACAAAGGTTAGCAATAGCTAGAGCTTTAATAAAAAAATCAAAAATAATCTTATTTGATGAGGCAACAAGTTCTCTAGACAATAATAATCAAGAGAAAATAAAAAACATTATTAAAAGTTTATCTAAAGATCATACAGTAATAATTGTGGCCCATAGATTAAGTACCATAATTGATTCAGATTGTATTTTTGTTTTAGATAACCATGGAATAATTGATAGTGGAACTCATAATGAGTTAATAAAGAAATGTTTAGAATATAAAAATTTATATGAAATTGAAGGTTAATAATTATCCCCCAGATATGCTGGGGGAATTTTAATTTTTATTTTAATAATTTTATACATTATAATTTAATTATTGTTTAATTTTTCATTGTTTTCCTCTCTTTCTATATTTATAATTATTCTAGAATAAATCAAAACCAATATGGCTATAACCGCTAATAATCCCTTAAAAAATACCATATTATCTATTATTCCTACAATTAATATTAAAGAAAATCCAATAAATCTTGATGAACATGTTAAAATTGAGTTAAACATTACATGTTCTACATCATACTGTTCAATGTTGCATTCTTTTATTAAATCCCCTTTTTGTGTGTTATATATTGCATCAAAAATACATAATCCTGTTGTACAAGCAAAATTATAAATTATTAAAGTTATTTTATCTATATCAATAACTAATCCCATAGCTCCTATAAAAATCAAGCTAGAAACTGCAAATAATATATATTTTGCATTACTCTTATTATAAAATTTTTTATATAAATACATAACTGCAATTTGAAAAATTGAAAAAATAGTTGTTAAAATTCCCAAATTTAAAGATGTTTTAAATGTCATTATTGTAATAATCGTTACCAGCGTCTTCATAGGATCTTCTACTATTCCATATAATAAATTTGATTTATAGTATTTATGTACTTTTAATTCTTTTTTTGTTTTTATTGTACTTATGTAATTTTTTAAACTAAATTTTGTTTTTTTAATATTAACTTTGCTATCTATTTTTATTTGAAAAGACAAAACTATTTGAATTATTGATAATGCTAAAACATATATTGCAATTTTTGTAAAAGAGTATAATTCTATTGTTGACCCTAATATGATAGGTGCAACTATATTTACTATTGTACTTGCTATTTTCTTTGTTGCCATATAACTTTTCCTATTTTCATTATTAGTTATTTCTACAAATATTATTTCATGAGCTGACCAATATAATGTTTCTGATATACCACAAAATATTGCAACTATTACAAACATATTTGATAATTTATTCCCTAATAATACTATAAATAAAATAAATATTGCTCTTATTATTATTCCTAAAGATAATATTTTTGTTTTATTATATTTTCCATTTTTTATAAATTTACCAATGAATATAGAACCCATTGCATGTATAAAGTTAATAATCATATAATATAATGATACTTGTGTTATATTGTCATTTGTTATTTTTAGTAAATATGCTACTAAAAATGTTCGTGCAAATAATTCTGTTATCGTATATATTAAATCACTTGCAATTAAAAATATTGCGTTTTTTCCTAACTTCTCTTTGTTCATAATTTTTCCCCTATTTATTTCAATTAAGTTTCTATAATATATTTATTTTCACATTTCATATGGTTTAAAATCAAATTCCAATATATTGATAAAGTTCTCCTGGCACAGTGTATACTTAAATCTGTCAACACTTAATCTTTGAGTATTATTATCTGAAATTGGATAAATATTCATGTGCAAATTAGTATTTTTACTAAATATACCATTACTTTCACATTTTTTCAACAAATTAAAAAATATTTACAAAATTTTATTACAATTATGAAAATATATACAATATGATTAAATTTTTATAAAAATATGTAAAATTTTGTTGTTTTATAGTATAATAATTCAAAAACTTTTATATGAGGTATGAAAAGATTATGGTAGAATTAAAAAAACAATATTTGTCGATATATATGGTATATATATTATTAGGATTAAGCCTTGGTTTATGGGAAGTTTTTAAACCAATATGGCTAATTGAAAAAGGATTAACAATTGAAAGCTTGGGAATAATTTTTTTATTGCTTTAATTATTGCTGCATTTATTTCTATATTGATTGGAAATAAAGTTATTAAAAATGGGATAAGAATCTCTGTTCAAATAGCTTTAATTATAAGATTAATTAATTTTGTCAGTATGTTATTAATTAGTAACAAATATATTATGATTTTTCAAAGCTGCATTGATTTATTAGTGGACACGCTTATAATTCAATGGATGTACCCATTATTAGCACAAATTAAAATCAATAATGTATTTTTTGGATTAAAGGATAACTTATATGATTTGGCAAGTAATATAGGTACCATTGTTGCTGGTATTTTCATAGGTATAGTACTTTATAATTTTACTTCTTATCAGATTTGTATAATAATTTGTATCTTCTTATTTTTAATTTGCTTTCTTCTCTTATTTAAAGTTAAAAATGAGAGAATAGTTTTAAATGAATCTAATATTATGAAAAAAATACTTAAAATAGATAGTGCAAAAGATTATATAAAATATTCTTGCTCTAGAAGATTACAATTATTTCTAATTTTAGGTTTTTTTATGGTAATACTTACAGATAATTTGGGAATAGATAAAAGTGTTGCTGGAATATTTTGGGCAGTTTTACAAATATTTTGCAATTGTCTAGGTATATTAGTTTCTTTTAAAAGCGATAAAATAAATAGGATTAAGTTTTTTAAATGGGCAAATATTTCAAGTATATTTATTTTATTAATTGCGGGATTAACTAGAAATACTATTTTTTCGTTTATTGCAATTTTGTGGATAGATATATTAAGTGATTTCTATAGTCCAATAATAGATGCACCTCTAACAAATGAAATACCAAAACATTTACAATTGCACTTTGCAAATTATAAACATATTCTATCATATATAGGAAGAGGCATTGCCTACATGATTGCTGGCTATCTTATTGGAACTAATTACACTTTAATTTTTTTAGTAAGTATACCGTTTTTAATATATCAAAATCATGTTGGTGTAAGAGCATTAAAAAGTTGCAAGCATACTAATCCATATGGAGTAAATAACCAACAAGTTACAAACTAAGTTTTCTTTCTAAATATCAAACAGTTTTTTTAGAAAACATAATTGAAAAAATATCTAGTCTTGTAAAAAAATATTAAAAGATTGTAATATTCCACACAAAAAATTTCATTCTATTCGACATACTTATGCATCTACTTTATTAAAAAACGACATAGACATTCAGGCTGTTGCCGAATTAATGGGATACTCTGCAATTGCAATCACACAAATATACTTACATAGTTCAAATGAGCAAAAATATGATGCAGTTAATAAATTAAATTATTTGTTTTAATTAGAAAACAATGTGATAATATAGTGATAAAATCTAAAATAGCAGTGTTGTAAGAGTGTTACATCCACTGCTATTTCTGTGTTTTAATTGGAGCCTTAACTATACACGTATGCGAAAATAAGACTATAAGATTTGATTAAATCTCTCTGATAAATTTATTATATCATTTTCTTAGATATTTTCAAGGGAGTATGGAAAAAAATATCAAAATATGTTATTATTATAATGGATTTGTATCATTAAAATTATGATACTTTTTATTTATTAAAAATGGAGGCAATAAATATGACTAGAGATAATATAATAGCTGAAATACAAGAAAAAGATTTAGAACAATTACAAAAAATTATGAAACAAGTTTTTAATAGCAATACAAGCGATTCAAAAGTGCAAAGATTTTATGAAGTATCTAAAAATAACATCGATATTTATGTATTAGGATATTATATAGAAAATAATTTAGTTGGAACTGTAACTTTAAATATTTTAACAATGCCATCCGGAAAAGAAGCAACCATTTGGAATTTAGCTGTTCTTGAAGAATATAGGAAATTAGGAATAGCAACTAAATTAATGATTAAAGCAGAAGAAATTGTAAAAAGTTATGAAGATGTAAGCCGTATTTGGTTATTTAGTGGAGTTCAAAGAAAAGAAGCACATAAATTATATAATAAATTAGGATATGATGAAAACGTAGATAAAGCATTTGTAAAATATATAAATTAAGGAATGGTTTAAATGGAAAAGATAGAAGTTAAATTAGAAAAAGATAATAATGATTTTTTTAGAGAATGGATTATAAAAGAATGGCAACATCATAATACAGTAGATCCAATATACCAATTAAGAATAATAAAACCAGAAGAATTAAAATTTAAAGAAAATGAAGAATATTATAAAATCTTATATAACAATAAGATGGTTGGATTTATTGGGATTAAAAATTATGAAAAAGAAATATATTTATATAGATTTTTTATAGATGAAAAATATAGAAATAATGGAATTGGCACTATTGCATTAAACCAAATAATAGAATTAGCAAAAGTTCAAAATAAAGATTTATCGTTAGAAGTAATTGGAGAAAACATTGCTAGAGATTTATATGAAAGATTAGGATTTAAAACTCATTACAGAAGAATGATATTAAAAATAAATGATGATATATACGAAAATTAGGAGAAAAAATATATGTGGTTATATTGGTGTTTATTATCAACCATCATTGGTGGTTTTACAGCAGTTGCTTTAAAGAAGTGTTCAAATAATGAGCCAAAAAGAATTGCATTAATGGGGTTATTATCATATCATTTAATTATGATTGTAGTTAGTATGATAACTAATCCAGAGTTTATAACAAAATTAAATGTTGCTGATATGATAAATATGTTCCCAGGGATTTTAATGCAGTCAATAGGATTTTATTGTATGATTTCAGCTACTAAGTATGGAAAAGTAGCAATTACATCATCTATTTCTAAGGCAAAAGTAGTTGTTACATTTTTATTGGGTATTATAGTATTAAAAGAAAATTGTACACTATTACAATTATTTGTTTCTACTATATTAGTAATTTTATCTATTATGGTTGCTAAAAATAAGACTGATTCAAAAAATCAAATAGATAAAAAGTTAGAACAAAAAGCAATTATGTATTCTTATGGTTTTGTATTATTTAATGGTATTTCTAATTTTTTAAATAAAATATATGTTACTGAATATCAAAATCCAATATATGTAGTTTTTAATTATGCAGTTATAATTATTATTGGTTTATTTATATATTGTTTATTTACAAAAAACTGGAATTACCTAGATATTAGAAAAATTAATGCTAAGAAATTTTTTATATTACAAGCATTATTAGATGCATCATCTTCAATATTTAACAGATTTGCATTATTAGATGGAAATGTTTCTATAATCTCTGTAATTAGCACAAGTTCTATTGTAGTAACAATTTTATCTTCAAGATTTATTTTAAAAGAAAAAATAACTTATAAAAAATATTTAATGATATTAGGCATATTTATTTGTGTTTTAATTTTATCATTAATAAAATAATTAACATATAAAGACAATGCTTAGTTTGCATTGTCTTTATCATTTTCAATATTGGGCATATGTTTTTTTAGTGTAGTATTTTGTAATTTTAAATATTCAATTTTAGTTCCAATTGCACGTTCATCTTCAAAATATCCAAGATAATGAAATTTATTTTTTACTTTCATTAAACATTCAATATTTTCTTCTAGTGCCTTAGCAACATTCTCCATAATATATTCTTCTTTTTTAGACTTTGGTTCTTTTTTAACTTCTGGAATTTTAATTTCATATCCTACAATTAAATTTCTAATATATTCAGACTGAGATAAATTTAATTTTGAAGAGTCTCTTTTTAAAATAAATTTCTCATCATCACTTAAAAATACATTAACTTTATTATTTCTTATTCTCATAATTTAAAGTCTCCTTTCTAAACATTAAGGGTATGGGAATTTCCATATACGAATTTGTACGGGAGTATAAATTCAGTGCTTGCTGGACAAAATATGTGAGTACGTACTCACACGTTTTCAGTATATATTATTTCCTTTAATATGATTTCTTCTACCGTATTTTTATAATTATTCATAATTTTTCCTCCTTTTCTTTTAATGAAAGGCACCAAAAAGGTGTCACATAACAAGACACCTTATACTTTATATTGATTATTTACACGACAAAATAAACCAATATTATGGGAGTATATAAACTCTCAATTAATTAATGCCTTGCTATGTATTCTGATAAATCAGCAATGGGGATTTTCTTCTTTAAATTCCCAATATAAAAATGTTTTTGTTCATTGAAGAATAAATATAGTGTATCTCCAATAATTACTTTGTGTGGCTCAACATACGCTAGATTAGTATGCTCCACAATCCTTAGGTGACCCTCAATAATCTGGTAGGGTCTGTTATTAAATTTGCAAGACCAATTAATTTTGGCTTTGAGTTCATCACTCATATTGATTTTCTTTTTAATTATTTTAATCATAACACATCACACCTTTCTTTGCAATAATGCACAAAAAAATCAATCTTTTCAGATTGATTTAATCATTAACGTCACATTGGTGCGACGATTTTACCTTATGGAGCGAATCACATACAAGTTACGAACTTTGTTCTCTTTCTATAGACATTATATATGAATTATTATTAAATTTCAATGGGAGTATGGAGAATTTTTATTATTTATGGTATAATTTTGATAAATTAATAATTTCGGAGGAACATATGAGAATAGGAATAGATATAGATGATACTCTAACCGATATAAAGGATAAGTTAACAATGGCAGCAAAGAAATATGCAATAAGTCTTAACAAAAAGGTTGAAAATAAAGAATACCAAGTAGTTGATATATATAATAATGGCAATATTTATCAAAAGTTATTTGGCTTTAATTATGATGAATTAAAATATTTTTTAGGAATAATACAAGAAGAGATAACCAACAATGCAATTCCTAGAAAATATTGTGTAGATGTAATAAAACAATTACACGAAGATGGCAATGAAATTTATATTATAACAGCTAGAGATTCTGAATTTCATAAAGATCCATATCACCAAAGTGAAACTTGGTTAAATAAAAATTCTATATATTTTGATAAATTAATTGTTAATGCTAGAGATAAAAGCGCAGTTTGCTTGGAAAATAATATTGATTTATTGATTGATGATAGCATAAGTAATTGTTTAAGTGTAGTTAATTGTGGAATTGAAGCAATTATGATTAATAATGAAAAAAATAGCAACCATGATATAAAAACATTTCGTGATTGGAAAGAAATATATATTTATATAAAAAATGGAGTATAAAATGAATAATAAAAAACAAATACTATATATGTTAGCATTTTTTTGTATAGGAGTTGGACTTTGGGAAAACTTTAGACAATTATGGTTACAATCAAATAATTTTAATGTAAGTCAAATAAGTACTACCTTAAGTATAGCATCTTTAGTAAGTGCAATATGCATTTTTATAAGTTCAACTAAAATACAATTAAGCAAGATAAAGGAATTTATATCAATAACTTTATTACTAAAAATTTTTGTAATGTTTTTATTGTTTCTTAATAGTAATGGAAACATGCAAATAATTAGATTACTTATTATATTAGATATTGTACTAGAAAAATTTGTAATATTAAGCATATATCCGTTAATGATTTGTGTAGAAAAAAGCGATACATTATATTCTAAAAGAAAATTAATAGAATACTTATGTAGAGATATTGGAATGTTTGTAGGTGGGATAACAATTGGAAAAACAATAAGCAATTTAATAATTAATTATAATATATTATTGTTTTTATCATTGATTTTTACTATTATTTCAGCATTAATACTGATAAATATAAATGTAAAAAATGAAAATAAAAAAACAAATGTATCATTTAAATATATTATAAAAGATAAAATTACAATTATATATTTATTATATTATTTTATTGCTTCTATAGCTATGAGTGTAGGATTAGGCTTAAAAATGTTAATGCTAACTACCAAGTTAGGCTTTTCTGATGTAAGTGCTACAAATTATTTATTAATAATAGGTTTAATTGCTGATATAATAGGAATAATAGCATTAAAATTTTTAACATTCAAAAATGATTATCTAACAATAACAATAAAGTTTGGAATAAGACTTTTAATATATTTATTAGCATTCTTTACAAATAAATATATTATTATCATTATATCAATAACTTGGTCAATATTAATTTCTACAGCATATGAAAATAAAACTGATGCACCTTACATAAATCGTATAAAAAATGAATATCACATATTTTTTTCCAATATAAGATATATGATATGGATGACAGGAAATTCAATTGGATTATACTTTGCAGGAATAATGTATCAATATGGAATTAATTATATGTTTGGATTATCTTCAATCTTTATGTTATTTCAATTAGGACTAGCTTACTATTTAATAAGTTTAAGAAATAAAGAAGAAATACTTAAATGAATGAAATAACATCAATATGTTATTTTGCACAAGAAAATCTAGATAAAGGATATGATGTACAAATAATGAATGTTATTAATAATAGTTATATGGAATATATAATAAAAGAAATTAATATATAAAAGAGTATGGGAATTCCTATAGTCGAATTTGTGCGGGAGTACAAATTCAGTGCTGGCTAGACAAGAATATTACTCCCAAATTAAGAAAAACATAAAAAGAGGATTAAATTATTTTGATAATTTTTTCCTCTTTTTTAAAGATTATTTATATAAAAACATATTCATTTAAGACATTTTCTTCTGCTGTATTTTTGTAATTGTTCATTAATTTTGTCCATTCTAATGGATTTAATTCTTTGTTTTTTTCAGATAGTCTTTCATCATTTTTAATATAATTTTCCATTAGTTCTTCATAATAATTCTCACAAGAATCACTGACTAAAAGAAGGTGATGAGTTAATTTATTTGTCATCAATAATGTCTCATAAAGTGCTTGCTTGTTTTGTGCAATAAAGTGTAATCTTAATATTCCATATCTTTCAAGCCTTCCATAATTTTCGCCTTTTTCTAAATACAAATCTGGTAATAAATAATCTCCTTTTCTTGTATAAGTAACTTTCATTTTTATCATTCCTTTCTTCTTTAAATAGTGTTAATTAATTTCTTTTTTGGCACTAATATTAAAATATCTTTAATAACATTTTTCTCAGTATATGGACAACTGACAATACCATCTATATATAAATGTTCTTGTGATTTAGTAATAAATTCTTCTAAAAATTCATTAGAATATTCTTTGTTTTTCATTTTCATAATTGATAAAATATCATAATTCGATTCCATATTTTTTAACTGAATCTCGTCAATTTCTTTATGAAATTTAATTCCAATATTATTGTCATTCATAATAGTATTAAGATATTTTAAGTATTCTTTACTGCTTTTAGTTATAAATTCATCTGTGAATTTTATATCCTTAATTTCAATATTATAGTTTTTATCACGTTTAATTTCTATCATAAATATAAGTCTATGAATCATATCTCTTTTAGACTCTCTTGATAACAAATCATAAAGAAAAGCAAATCCAATATTTTTTATATTAGTAAAAAATAAAGTGTTATTTTTCTCAGTACAACCTAATTTTTTAACAAGTTCTACAGTATATTCTTTAGAATTATTATCTGGATCAAGTCTTACTTTCTTTTGATTTAGTTTATCGATTTCCTTTTTGATAACATCATTTTTATGATTGATTGTTTCGACATCTAAATTAGAACTTAAATATAAATCTACTAATCTTTTTTCCTGTAATTTTAATTTTTCGATTGCTTTTTCTATATCTTTTACATCATCACTTTTGGTAGAATTACAAGTTATAATTTCATTATCCATAGAAAGCATAAATAGTGTTAATTCTTCTAATACTTGTTTTAATTTTGTTTCTATTTTTTCAGTATTATAATGAAGTCCAAATCCACTACAATTATGATTTTTACATCGTAAATGGTAATAAACTTTTTGCTTTCCGTTAGGATATTTAAAAGATTCTGATGATGACATTATCTCACCACAAATAGGACATTTTACTAAACCAGAAAACAAATGAATATATTCTCCATAATTAGAATGTTTGTTTTTTACTAAGACATTTCTAGTAGCATTCCATGTTACTTCATCAATAATTGGTTCACAATAATTTTCAACTCTTAAAATATCATGTGATTTTCTTTTGTACTTTCCATATTCAAAGATACCAATATAAATAGAATTAGTAAGTATTTTATAAACTCTATCAGATTTCCATTTTCCTTGTTTTAGATACGCATTATTATCTTTCATAATAGTAGAAATCCTTCTTGTAGAATTGCCTTGTTTGCATAATTCAAATATTTCTTTTACAACTTCTGCTTCAATAGGTTCTACTTCTAAATGACCAGTTTCCTTATTTCTAATATAGCCATAAGGTGCTTTACTAGGATGAATACGTTCTAATGCCATTTCTTCCATAGCACGTTTAGTTCTTGCACCAATCTCTTTTCTTTCTCTTTGACCAAATACTAAATTCATTCCAAAAATCATTTCACCATTAGCAGTAGACACATCATAAGGTTCTAGTATTAGTTCTATTTTTACATCATGTTCCTCACAATAATTAAGTAACCAAAAACCGTCATAATTATTACGAGTAAGTCTATCAACTTTAATTGCAACTAATTTATCAATCTTTTTAGATTTAATATCTTTTAGTAATCTTTGCATTTCGGGTCTCATCAAATCTTTTCCAGAATGTCCAGCATCATTATAAACATCAACAATATCATATTCATTCTTTTCACAATATTCTTTAATCATTCTAAGTTGTGAATCAATAGAATAACCATTATCTCTTTGGTCGTCAGTAGATACTCTTACATAAATACCACATCTCATAGTTTTCCTCCTTTCATTAAATTTCGAAAAATATTAAAATACTTCTCATATGTTTCCTCACTCAAACGCAAAATATCAGACACTAAATTTAAAATTTTTAATATTTCTTATTAATTTTCTCAATTAAATTGAGTTTTACGAAGTCAGATTTAATATATTTCTCTATATGTTTCCTCACAAATAAGCAAAATGTATAGTCTAAAATTAAAACTTTTTCAAAAATTGTGTAATTTCTTTAATATTGTACTTTTGATTATGCTCTTTAATATAAAAAGGCTTATTTGATATTTCATTAACTTTGTATTCAAGTATTGTAAGAATAGTAGGATATGTAATTTTGTATTCAGTAGGTATTATTACTTGTAGATTGGTGTGCAAGATAGTTTTAATCTGTCCTAATATAACCTTATATTTAAAGTCTTTTAAGATGTTGGTTAAATCTTTATTAGGTTTTAAATTTTCAATTACTTTAAATTCAAGCATGAAAAAAGTCCTCCTTTCTAGAAAGAGAACTTTTAAAGTTTTATATAAAAATAAAAACTTACGAACAATTAAGTCCGTAAGTTGATTTCAAATGGAGCCTTAACTATACACGTATGCGAAATTAAGACTATAAGATTTGATTAAATCTCTCTGACAAATCAATTATATCATTTTCTTAGATATTTTCAAGGGAGTATGGAAAAAAACGACATTTTATTGTATAATTTTTATAGGATTTAATAATGGGAGATGTAATGCAATGCAAAATTTTAATTATCATAGTCATACATATAGATGTGGACACGCAGATTTAGATATGAAAGATGAAGATTATATAAAAGAATATATAAAATTAGGTATTAAAAAAATGGCGTTTACTGATCATAGTCCACTTATATTAGATAAAAGACCTAATATAAGAATGGATTATTCTGAAAAAGATGAATATTTAAATAGTATTAATAAATTAAAACAAAAATATAATAACAAAATAGAAATAGAAACTGGATTTGAAGTTGAATATTTGCCAGGCGAAGAAAAAAACTTACTTATTTTAAAATCCGAAACTGATAAAATTATATTAGGACAACATTTTATTTATGATGATGATAAAAATCTAAAAACTTTTAGAAATAATAACTTTTCTGATTCAGAACTAATAAAATATGCACAATATATTGATAAAGCATTAGAATTGGGTATTCCTGATATTATTGCTCACCCGGATTTGTTTCTAAAAAATAGCAAAACATTTAACCAGATGGAAAGTGAAATATCACATATGATTTGTAAATCAGCGGAAAAATATGATATTCCATTGGAAATAAATTTATCTGACGTTTTTGAAAAAATTTTTTATAGAGATAGAAAATTTAATGATTTATCTATTAGCGAAGCAAGAAAAGAAATTAATAATGTAAGATATCCTAATGCTAATTTCTGGGAAGTAGCTTCTAATTATAATGTTAAAGTATTATATGGCATAGATGCTCATCACAAAGGACAAATAATGTTATTTGATAAGTTAATACAACTTTCAAATGAAATTATTGGTAATGATATTATTAAAAAATTACAATTTATAAATGAATTATAAAGGAGATTTTAAATGAATTATAAAAAAGAATATAAAAAATATTTAACGTCGTCTGTTTTAGATACGGCAAATAATAAAATTACAAGTCACTCATTTATTACTGCGTTCGCAGTTTATCTTGGGTTATCAAATTTTGCTATAGGAATTTATGCAGTATTAGATACTATAACAAATATAATTCAAATATTTGCAGCACCTTTATTTTCAAAAATTGGTCAATCAAAATTAGTTGTATTAACAAATTACACAATTTATAGATTATCTTCTATATGTTTTGCATTTATACCATTTTTGACTGATGATATTGGTATTAGAACATTCTTATTTTTCATATTTGCTTCAATTTATGCTATAACTGGAGAATTAGGATATATCACATTTGTAAATTGGAGAATGACTTTAGTAAAAAAAGAAGATAGAACTAAATTTGCCTCAACAAGAAATATTTATAAAAATACACTAGTTATGGGATTCAGTTTGATAATGGGGGTTATACTAGATAAATTTACTGCAAATGGATATGAATTATATGGATTTATGATTTTATTTGCAATAGTGTTCTTAATTGCATTTATTGATATTTTTATTAAAATAACTACTTATAAACCCTCAATTGAAGAAAAGAATATAACAATTAAAGAAACAGTAGTAAAACCTGCAAAGGATAAAAGTTTTAGAAAAATTCTTATTATAGCTGGTTTAAATAGATTTGCTTATGGAATTGGTATAATGTATTTAAATGTATTTTTATTAAGATATTTGAACATTGATTATATATATTATAGTATTTTAAACATTTTGATTAATTTTTCAGAAGCATTATTTAGTAAGTTTTGGGCAACTAAATCTCAAGATAGAGAATGGAATAAAGTATTAGCACCTATGAGTATTATATATATTTTTGTTTTTATATTATTATTTACATTAAATAATAATGTATTAATCTTCTGCTTGCCAATAATTTATATTTTACTTGGTTTTGCGAATAGTGCTTATGAGATGTTTGATCATATAGCTATATATGAACATTCAAAAGAAGACTACAAAACTTCATATGTTACATTTGAAAGATTTATAGAAGGAATTGTTACTGCAACACTTCCAATAATTTCTTATTTAGTTTTTCCAGAAAATTCTAATTCAGTAAAAGTTACATTTCTATTTGCTATAATTGTATATTTTGTTTTATTCATATATGTTAAATTTAGAAAACAATATTTAGAAAATAATGAGATTAATAAAGACAATGCTTAGTTGGCATTGTCTTTGTCATTATCAATAGACATATATTTTTTTAGTGTGGTATTTTGTAATTTTAAATATTCAATTTTAGTTCCAATTGCTCGTTCATCTTCAAAATATCCAAGATAATGAAATTTATTTTTTACTTTGATTAAGCAATTAATATTTTCTTCTAGTGCTTTAACAATATTCTCTATAATATACTCATCTTTTTTAGGTTTGGGTTCTTCTTTAACTTCTGGAATTTTAATCTCATATCCTATAATTAAATTTCTAATATATTCAGACTGAGATAAGTTCAATTTTGAAGACTCTCTTTTTAAAATAAAGTTTTCGTCATTACTTAAAAATACATTAATTTTATTATTTCTTATTCTCATAATTTAAAATCTCCTTTCTAAACATTAAGGGTATGGGAATTCCCATATACGAATTTGTACGGGAGTATAAATTCAGTGCTTGCCAGACAAAATATGTGAGTACGTACTCACATATTTTCTGTATAAATTAATTCTTTTAATATAATTTCTTCAGCAATGTTTTTATAATTATTCATTAATTTTACCCATTAAAGTTGGTTAATTTCTTTATTTCTTTCAGATAGTTTTTCATCTCTTTTTTTATAACTTTTCATTAACTTATTTAGCAAAGTTTCTGCATCTTTACTTACTGAAATAAGATGATTAGTAAGTTCATCTTTCATTAAAAGTGTAGTGTAAAGTGCTTTTTTATGTGCTTTTAAATAATCAAGTCTTAACATTCCATACTTATTAATTGTTCCTTTTTTATTACCTTTTAGAGTTAGATTTGGTAATTCATAATCACCAGTTTTTATATATTTTAATTCCATAATTTAATCATTTCCTTTCTTATTTGGTTTGTTAGGATTGTAAGTAACAATTCCATATTTTGTTTCAATATCTTCTTTATTTATAATTGATTTTGTTTTTATTTCAGTAGGTGAAACAGGCACCATTCTTATAATTTTTTCGTCTTTTTTAGGTGTAAATTCTCCAATTATTTCACCGGTTTCTTCATTAACTTTTTCATAAAGTTCATACATTTTAGTTTCATAAAATTCATTTAATCTATCTAAATATTCTTGTACTTGTTCATTAGAAATATTAGGGCTACCAATAATAAATTCTTCTTTACCATTTATCTCAACTGGTACTAATACATCTAAAATTCCTTTATCTAAAAATTTCATTAGATTGTTTATATAACTTTTTCTAAAATTAATTTTATCTATATGAAGTTCATTATTTTTATCTTTTATTAGAATAACTGATTCAATAAATTTTGATATAAATTCTTGTTTTTCATCTTTGGTTTTGCTTTTCCAATTTGTTTTTACAACATCATTTAAAGTGTCTAATCTTATCATAGTTTCTCGTTCAATATCTCTATCTGCCATTAACTGCTGTGGTGTAAAAGTTATATTATCTAAGTTTAAAAGTTCTGATTTTCTTTGTTCTAAAATTTCTAATTTTTCTTCAATTAGTTTATAATCTTCTGAAAAATCTTCCATTTCAACAATACCACTCATATATGCTTTTTTAACGCGTTCTTTTTGTTTTATTAACCCATTAATCTCTTTATCAATATCATCAGTTTTCGTTGGTTTATGGTCTGCTAGAATAGGTAAAAAATACTTTTTAACTGCCATATCATATTCAACTAGGTCATAAATAAATTGCATTAAACATTCTTCGATTTTATCTTCACGATAATTTAAATGACATTTTTCACAATTATAATACATATACTTTTTCTTCTTGCCACCAGAACCTTTACATTTCATTATTCTTCCACAAGTAGGACACTTAATCTTTTGAAAGAATAAATAAACTCTATCTCTAGTATAAGTTCTTTGATTAACTTCTTTTTGTCTTTGGCATTCTTCCCACATTGCACGTGATATTATTTGCTCAACAACATTCATATAAATAACAGGTTCTTTGTTTTCTTTTTTAGCAATTCTTTTATATTGCTCATAATCTCCCATATAGATTTTGTTATCAATTATCTTTTGAATAGTCGTGTCTTTCCATTTCTTTGGATTTAATAATTTTTCTTCATTAAAGACATTTGATATTTGTTGAAAACTTTTGCCTTCTAAATACATTTTAAATATTCTTTCAATAATAGGTTTTGTTGCTTCATCAACAATAGTTTTTTTATTGCCATCTTTCTTATATCCTAGTGGGGCAGGACCTGGCAGGTGACTTGACTTAATTGCTCCATTAAGTCCAAATTTAGTTCTTTCCGATACAATTTCAATTTCTAACTGTGATAATACTGTTAACATTCTTACAAAAAATCTTCCATTAGCAGTAGAAGTATTAACATCATCTCTATCACAAACTAAATAACAATTATATTTTTCTAACTGAGATATTAATTCTTCTAAATCACGAACTGAACGAGTAACTCTATCTAGTTTGTAGGCTACAATATAATTAATTTTTCCGTCCTTCATATCTTGTAACATCTCTTGAAATGCAGGTCTATGTTCCATATCTTTTGCAGATATTCCTGCATCTTCATAAACCTTAAATACTTCATAACCTTTAAACGCACAGAGTTGTAATAACTTTTCTTTTTGTTCTCCTAAAGAAAATCCTTCTCGTGCCTGATCCTCTGTCGAAACACGAATATAAACTGCTGCAATCATCCTTTCATTATTCATAATTTTTCCTCCTTTTCTTTTAATGAAAGGCACCAAAAAAGGTGTCACATAACAAGACACCTTATACTTTATATTGATTATTTACACGACAAAATAAACCAATATTATGGGAGTATATAAACTCTCAATTAATTAATGCCTTGCTATGTATTCTGATAAATCAGCAATGGGGATTTTCTTCTTTAAATTCCCAATATAAAAATGTTTTTGTTCATTGAAGAATAAATATAGTGTATCTCCAATAATTACTTTGTGTGGCTCAACATACGCTAGATTAGTATGCTCCACAATCCTTAGGTGACCCTCAATAATCTGGTAGGGTCTGTTATTAAATTTGCAAGACCAATTAATTTTGGCTTTGAGTTCATCACTCATATTGATTTTCTTTTTAATTATTTTAATCATAACACATCACACCTTTCTTTGCAATAATGCACAAAAAAATCAATCTTTTCAGATTGATTTAATCATTAACGTCACATTGGTGCGACGATTTTATCTTATGGAGCGGGTAGCGAGAATCGAACTCGCGCAACCAGGTCGGAAGCATGGGATTCTACCACTAAACTATACCCGCAACTACCTTTATATTATAACCTTTATTTTATAAAAATTCAAGTAAAAAGGCAAGAAAAAATTCCCGCCCTAAAATCATCTATCAAAATCATCATCAGCCAACTTATCTCCCCCAGTTATATTTCTAAAACTTAAAAATTTATTTTTTATAATTCTGCTATGGGGCATAAAATCTGCAATTTCTTTAGCCTTTTTGAAATTATTTTGATTCATATAAAGTTCAAATAATTGTTCTTGTATAGGTTCATACCATTTAAAGTTATCAGCAATTTTAACCGCTTCTTCATCTTGCCATTTTTTAATATATATTGTAACTAACTGTGATTGTATAGGAGCATAATTGGGGAATCTTTTAGCTAACTTTTCTGCCTTATCATACTCCCCTTTTAACATATAAATAGTAATTAATTGTGACTGTATTGGTAAATATTCAGAAAACTCCTTTGCCTTTTGTTCAGCCTCATCCAACATTTTCTCTTTTGCAGATTCTTTCCACTTCTCTATATAAATAGAAATTAATTGAGACTGCATTATAGGAAATTTAGGATATTTGTTAATTACCATTTGAGCCTTATCATATAGCCTTTGATTAATATAAGCTGTAACCAACTGTGACTGAATTTCAGCACAATCAAATTTTTTTGCAATCTCCTCTACCTTATTGTATTTTTCTTGCAATAAATATACAGAAATTAAATTTGACTGTATTACCTCACTTTTATCATTTTCTCCAAGCTTTATAGCCTCATCATATTCTTTCTTTTTAATATAAACATCCATTAATTTAGATTTTATTATTATATTATCTGGATGTTTTTTAGCAATATCTTCTGCTTCATTATATCTCTCAGTTTTAATATAAATACTCATTAATTGTGATTGCATAATTATATTGTCTGGAAATCTCTTCGCAATTTCCTCACCTCTTTTATAATCTGATATAATTATCAATACTTGAACAACCTTTGATTGAAATATGACATTATCTGGGTATTTTTTTGCAATATTTATTGCCTCTTTATATCTTCCAGTTTTAATATATGCTGTCATTAGCTGAGATTGCAAAGTTTCATACTGATTTTGTGTCACTTTATTTTCTGAAAATCTTTTTACAACTTTTTCTATATTTGTATAATTTTCTAATTCTATATAAGCTGTTATCAACCTTGATTGTATATTTGCATTATTAGGAAATCTTGATGCAATATTTTCTATTTCCTCGTAATTTTTCTGTTTTAAATATATTGTTATTAGTTGCGCTTGTATTATATCAATATCAGGATATTTCTTAGCTAATATTTCCGCTTCTTTATATCTTCCATTTTGTGTATATATTCTTATTTGTTTAGAATCTTGAACCTCTTTTTGCCAATTCTTTAATTCTTCTTTAGAAATAAAACCTGTATAATGTTTAGCATTAATCTCATCATATATATCTTCGACCTTGCTTGAATTCCTTGACATAGTGCGCTGAACTTTATTCTTTATTTTTCTTTTTATAAATTGTTCCTTCCATTTTTTTAATTGTGTTAGTGTTATAAAATCTTTATAATAAAGACTATTTAATTCTTCATATATTTTTTCTATTGGCGTAAATTTCATTTTTTCTTGAATTTGCAACTTAAATTTTGATTTTAGCAGTTGATTTTTCCAGCCCTCCAAAATCTCCATTGTAATAAACTTTTCATAATACTCAGTTATTAATTCATTGTATATTTTATCTGTTGTTTCATGTTCCATTCTTTTTTGAATTCTCTTTTTAAACTCATTTGAATAATTCATATTATTACACCTTTATAACTTTTTACCTTCATTATATTTTATTAAATTTCCAAATAACTTTCTTCTGCCATAAATTCTTCATTATCATATTTTGGAATAATATAGCCATAATTTCACTTATATATATCTTAAATTTATCAAATAATGTATAACAGCTTTGATTATAACATAACATTTTATTTTTTTCATTAAATTTTACAAAATAAAACAAAAGCTCATATAAGTATTTTAAAATATGTCGAAATATGTTACTATAGTAAAAACTTAACATTTGTAGATGATATAAAGTTGATGTTTTGAAACTTTAGAAACAGCTAGTTGTCATCTTGTTTATTTAATCATCAATCTACTAATTTATTTCTGTTAGTATATTTTTTAAGCAAAACTATAATATAGATAAAACACTATAGGAAAAACTGCAATAATTGTATTTTCTTCTTTTATTACTTTAAATTGGGCAATTAATACTATTCAATCTTGTATAAGTAATGCACATGCAATAGTTATTTCGTCTTTAATAAATATAGCAGGAGATTATATAAGTATAAAATTAGGATATAATGAAGTTGGAGTATATGTAGCAACAATAATATCTCAACTTGTAAATACTATATTGTTATTATTATTCTCTAAATATAAATGGTATAGAAGTAGTTTAGATTATATAAAGCAAAATTATTTGTATAAAAATATTATGTTATGTTTTAGTAGATATGTTCCCTTAGCATATAATAGCTTAAATACAAAAAAAATTTAGAACAATTACAAAAAATCATGAAGATATTGGCTGTATTGGATTGTTTGGCAGAGTTCAAAGAAAAGAAGCACATAAATTATATAATAAATTAGGATATGATGAAAATGCAGATAAAGCATTTGTAAAATATATATTAATTGTTATTAAATTGCAATGAATGTATAGAAAAAATTAGTTCTATATAGTATAATTTTTATAGTTTGAAATTTGTAAAAGTTTGGAGGATATACATGAATATAGGAATAGATATAGATAATGTTATTTCAAATTATAAAAGAAAAAAAGTAAATGTTATATTAGATACTGATACTTATAATGAATGTGATGACCAATTTGCATTATCATATTTAATAAAATCAAAAGACTTATTTAATATTGAGGCAATAACAGTTGCACCATATTCTCATACAAAAAGAAATGTAAAAGTAAAAGATGGACAAGAATTAAGTTATAATGAAATTTTAAAAATATGCAATTGGTTGAATTTTAAAACGAATAATAAAGTATTTAAGGGTTCAATGGATTACATTCAAAATGGTTATGATGAAACAAATGATGCTGTAAATAAAATTATAGAAATTGCTTTAAAAAATAATAAAACTTATATATTAGGAATTGGCGCTATTACTAATATTGCTTTAGCAATCAAAAAAGAACCAAAAATAGTAAATAAAATAGAAATTATTTGGTTAGGTGGCAATGAACTAGGCTATAAAGATAACCTTGAATATAATTTTAGACAAGATGTTGAAGCTGTAAAAATAGTATTTGAATCAGAAGTGAAGTTAACTATACTTCCTTGTAAAAATATTGTTTCAGAATTAAGAATTGATATTAATACCTTAAAAAAATATTTAAAAAACAAATCAGAATTATGTAATTATTTAATTGAAAGATTTTATAATGATGGATATCACGGAATACAAGAATCAAGAGTAATATGGGATATATCAGTAATAGCTTATATGATAAATAAAAATTGGTTTGAAACAAAACGAATAAGCTGTCCGAATGTGAGAGAAGATACTTCTTATGAAACAACAAATAATAGACATAATATTACCTTTGTTTCTAAATTAGATAGAAATAAAATATATGAGGATTTATTTTTAAAGTTAGGAGAATAAAAATGAAATTAACAAGCAAAGAGGCTTTAGATTTGTTAAATGAAAATATTGGTAAAACTTCAAGTGATAAATGGATAAAGCATTCTAAAAACGTAGGTTATGTAGCAGGTGTTATAGCAAGTAATATAAATTTGGATAGTGATTTTGCAAAGACATTAGGATATATACATGATATCGGTAAAAAGTATGGATTGAATAGTGATGATGGAGTAATACCTCATGCTATAAATGGTTATAATTATATTAAGTCTTTAGGCTATGATGAAGATTATGCAAGTATATGTATAAAACATTCTTTTTTAAATAATGATATCAACTGTTTAGCAAATGATAGAGATTATACTGATTCAAGTAATCAAAACTATCAGTTTATAAAAGAATATATAAAAAAAGAATATACAATTTATGAAAAAATAATTAATTTATGTGATTTGATGTGTACTGACAAAATATATACAGTAGATAAAAGAATGATGGACTTACTTTTAAGGCACGGAGTATATAAAAATACGCATTATCATATAAAAGAAACATATAAATTAAAAGAATATTTTGATAATTTATTAGGATATAATTTGTATGACTTGTTTCCAGAAATAAAAGAAAATTTATAAAAAGATTTGTAAATTCCCATATAAGAATTTGTGCAGGAGTACAAATTCAGTGCTGGCTAGACATAGATTTCATTCCAATATTCAAAAAAAGAGGATTAAATTATTTTGATAATTTTTCCTCTTTTTTGATATTATTTATTATAAAAAAAACTTACGAACTTTTCAGTCCATAAGTTGATTTCAATGGAGCAGGTAGTGGGAATCGAACCCACGTCATCAGCTTGGAAGGCTGAGGTTCTACCATTGAACTACACCTGCGTGTTTGTCAGGAGATTTGGAGCAGGTAGTGGGAATCGAACCCACGTCATCAGCTTGGAAGGCTGAGGTTCTACCATTGAACTACACCTGCATGTTTCTCCTGACATTTATAGATTATAATAGTTTTTTATTATTTTGTCAAGCAATTTTTTAAAATATTTTATTTTTTACAATAATTGTTACAATTTTTTAGTTTTTAATTTACATTTTTAATCCGGTATACTTTAAATCAAAGAAAAATTCAACCCCATCTTCTTTATTTATTACACCATAATCTTGTTCATAATTATTCATAACAGCTTTTACAAAAGAAAGTCCAATTCCTGTTCCACCATCTGCCCTGTTTCTTGACTCATCAACTTTATAAAATCTGTTCCATATTCTCATTAAATTTTCTTCTTTAATATTATCGCCAGTATTAAAAACTTTAACTCTTACAATCTGTTTATCTTGATTTAATTCATTTGTAACTTTAATAATCTTCTTTTTATTAACCTCTTTTATATTTTTTATAGCATTAGTAATATAATTAGTTATTACTTGTTCAATATAAAAATCATCTGCAAATACATCAATTTCTCCAGAATTTTCAAATTCAACCTTTATATTTTTTTCTTCAAGCATAACCTTGGATTTTCTTAGAACTTCACTTTCTAATTCAACAATATCAAATACTTTGTTATTAAATTCTCTCTTACCATATTCAAGTTTCATTAATTCTAGCAACTGTTTTACAAGCTTATCCATTTTGTTAATTTCATCTTGAATTACCTCTGCATAAAATTTTCTACTTTCTTCATCTGTATTAACATTTTCTATTAGTCCTTCACTATACCCTTGTATCAAAGCAATTGGAGTTTTTAGTTCATGTGATACATCAGATATAAAACTTTTTCTCATTTCATCTATTTTAGATTTTTCTTCTATATCCTTTTCTAGTTCCATATTAGTATTTCTTAACTGCTTTATAGTCTTTTCAAGTTTATCTGACATTATGTTTATGCTTTTTCCTAAATTATTTATTTCGTCATCTGCATCTGTTATTCTATATTTTTGACTAAAATCTAATTTTGACATTTTTTTTGCTATGTCATTTAATTCAAGTATTGGTTCAGTAAATTTCCTTGAAACTACAAGTATTATTATTCCTCCAATTAGAATTGTAAAACCTGCAATTAAATATAAAAAGTTATTTGAAATACGTACACTATCTTCTATTGCAGTAACTGGCATCCTTAAATATAATGTATAACCATTATCTAATTTGCCACTAAAAAATATATAAGTTATTCCATTTTTATAATCCTTTAATTTCTTCATTGTATATGTATCTGTCTTTTCTAAAATCTCTTCTGCGTTAATACTTATTTTATTTTTTATTGCATTTATTTCCTCAAAACTCCATACAAAGTTTTTTTCTGAACTATATACATTTTCACGTGAATTATTTCTTATTAAAATATCAAAATTATTTTTTATTGATATTTTTTCTAATTCCGCTTCTATATAGTCTTCATCCATTTGATTATTATAATATATATTTATTTGATTATATACATTTTTTAATGTATTTTCCTTATTTAACATGTAATATGATTCTAATACAACATTATTAATAATTATTAGTAATAATATTATAATTAATATAGAAATGCTTAATGTTAAAAACAACTTTACTCGTACAGATTTAAATGCTTCTTTTAGTTTTTTCATTTACCTTCTCCTTGAATTATTTTATTTCAAATTTGTAACCAACGCCTCTCATTGTTTTTATGTATTTTCCTTTTTTACCTAATTTATGCCTTATCTTTTTTATATGACTATCTATTGTCCTTGAATCACCATAATAGTCATAATTCCAAACATTATTTAATATTTTATCTCTTGAAAGTGCTATATTTTCATTTTCCATTAAATATGTTAATAATTCATATTCTCTTAGGCTTAATTCTAATGTCTTACCATCAACTTTTACAGTCCTTCCTTCTTTATCTAATTCTATTCCACCATAATCTTTAGCAAAACTTTGTGTTTGATTAGTTCTTTTTAATATTGCCTCTACCCTTGCAACCAATATTTTAGGACTAAATGGTTTTGATATATATTCATCTACTCCTAGCTCAAATCCAAACAATTCATCTTGTTCTTCTCCCCTTGCTGTTAACATTATTATTGGAACTTTTGAGTCTTGCCTAATTTGTCTTAGAACAGACCATCCATCTAGCTTAGGCATCATTACATCTAACAATATTAAACTAATTTTATTTCTATTTTCCTCAAAAACTTCTAATGCTTTTTCTCCATCTTCAGCTTCTAAAATGCTAAATCCTTTTGCTCTTAAAAAGTCTTTTATAATTTTTCTCATTCTTTGTTCATCATCTACTATTAATATGCACTTTTCATTCATTTTATCATCTCCTAAAAATTATGTCTTATTATACAAAATATTTATGTCTATTATGTGAATTTTTTTAAATTAAGTAGTTTATAAACAAAAACTGATATAAGACAACCTTACATCAGTTTTTATTTTACCCCATATAATCTCTTAGTTTTTTACTTCTACTTGGATGTCTTAATTTTCTTAAAGCTTTTGCTTCTATTTGGCGAATTCTTTCTCTTGTTACTTGAAATTGGCGTCCAACCTCTTCAAGAGTTCTTGCTTTTCCATCTTCAAGTCCAAATCTTAATTTTAAAACCTTTGCCTCTCTAGGTGTTAATGTATTCATAACTTCTTCTAACTGTTCTTTAAGTAATGTATATGCTGCAGAATCATGTGGAGCTGGACTATCATCATCTTGTATAAAGTCCCCTAAATGACTATCATCTTCTTCTCCTATTGGTGTCTCTAAAGATACTGGGTCTTGTGCTATTTTTTGAATTTCCATAACCTTTTCTACTGGAATTTCCATTTCTTCTGCTATTTCTTCAACACTTGGTTCTCTTCCTAATTGTTGAAGTAAGTGTCTTGAAGTTCTTATTAATTTGTTTATTGTTTCTACCATATGAACTGGTATTCTTATTGTTCTTGCTTGATCTGCTATAGCTCTTGTTATTGCTTGTCTTATCCACCATGTAGCGTAAGTACTAAATTTAAAACCTTTGGTATAGTCAAATTTCTCTACTGCCTTTATTAATCCCATATTTCCTTCTTGTATTAAGTCTAAAAATAACATTCCTCTACCTACATATTTTTTTGCAATACTTACAACTAATCTTAAATTTGATTCTGCAAGTTTTTGTTTTGCTTCTTCATCATCTTCTAAAATTCTTTTGGCTAAATCTAGTTCTTGCTCATATGTTAAAAGTGGTATTCTTCCTATTTCTCTTAAATACATTCTTACAGGATCATCTACATTTATTCCTTCATAACTTGTGTCTGTTATTTCATCTAATTTTAAGTTTTCTACTTCCTTTAAATCTTCAACATCTGGTTCTTCTTCAAAGTCATCATCTCTTAGTAAATCTACTCCTATTTCCTCAAATGCATCAAATACTTGGTCTATTTGGTCTGGCTCTACATCATCTAATTCTTTTGCTAAGTCTTCATATGTTATTTTACCTTTTTCTTTTGCCTTTTTTAATATAGAATTTACCTTTTCATCTTTTACCTTTTTAGCTTCTTCACTTGTTATGTCTTTTTTGTCTTCTTGTTTTTTACCTTTACTATTCTTTTTTATTTCTTCTTTTATTTCTTCTTTTATTTCTTCTTTTATTTGTTTTTTTCTTGTTGTTTTTGTTTCTTTTTCAATTTCTTTTTTGTTTTCTTCTTCTTTATTTTTAGTAGAAACCTTTTTTGTTTCTTCTATATCTTCTTTTTTATTAGCCATTATTTTTCCTCCTACTTAATTTTTGCTAATTTATATATAATTTCATTAAGTTCATTTAATAAGTTTTCTTGTTCTTCTTTGCCTAAAGTTTGTTTTCTTAGTTCCATTATTTCTTGCTTACGTTCTTGCAACTTATCTTTTTCATAATTTTTTAATAAGTCATCAATTGCTTTTTCTGTATTTTCTATTTCAAAATCTTCTGCAAGTATTGCTGTAACATGGTTTTGTTCTTCTTCAGTCAAATTATCAATTATGCTACTTATATTACTATTTCCTTTTTCAAATTCTTCATACAATTTCTTTGCTATTAGCTTGTCTATTTCATATTTAAAATCTTCTGGCTTTACATTTTGCTTTATTATTTCATACACATTATTTTCCTCATTCAAAAGCAGTGATAAAATTGTATCTTCTCTATTTTTAATTTTCTCAGATACTGCTTTTTCCTGTTTTTTATGTATTATTACTGGCTTAGTTTTTTCTAAGATTTTTTCACTTTTTACATTTGAATATGTTAATTTGTTTACTTGAGCATAAATTGCTTCCTTTGAAATATTATATGTTTTAGAAATGTTTTCAATGTATACTTCTTTTTCTATATTATTATCTACTGATGAAATAATTTTAGCAATTTCGTTTAAAAACTTTATTTTATCACTTGTATTTTCTAAATTTAAATCTTTTTTTAAAATTTTTACTTTATATTCTACAAGTGAAAGAGCTTTTTCCATTAAATTTTGAAACCTTACATTACCATATTTTATAACATATTCATCTGGATCTTTTGCACCTTCCATTTGTAACACTCTCATGTCACATCCCATGTTTTGTAATATTTCAATAGACCTTAAAATCGCTGTTTGTCCGAGCTCCATCTGAGTCAAATCCTAATATTACTTGTTCTGCGCTTCTTCTTAATAGCCATCCTTGATTTTGAGTTAATGCTGTTCCAAGCGCTGCAACCACATTAGTTATACCTCTTTGATGCAATGATATTACATCCATATATCCTTCTACAATTAATATTTTTTTTAATCCACCATGTTTTTTTGCAACATTCAATCCAAATAAATGCCTTCCTTTACTATACACAATATTTTCTGGTGAATTTATATATTTAGGTTTTGAGTCATCTAGTACTCTTCCACCAAAAGCTATAACTCTTCCTCTTTCATCACATATTGGAAACATTAATCTATTTCTATATCTGTCTATAAATTTTCCATTTTCATTTTTATTTACTAAACCAGACTCTAATATTTCTTGTTCTCCAAAGCCTTGCTTTTTTAATTCTTTATAAAGTTCGTCAAATTTGCCTGAAAATCCAATTTGGTACGCTTTTAATGTTTCATTGGTTAATTTTCTTTTCTTTACATATTCTTGTCCCATTTTGGCTTCTGGTTTATATAAATTTTCATGATAAAATTTTGCTGTAAATTCATTTACTTTATAAACTTTTGCCTTTAATTCCTCTTTAGCTGAATCTGCATTATTTTCTAGTGTTGGAAGTACTATATTTGCTCTTGCTGCTAGATTTTGTACTGCCTCTATAAAGCTCATATTTTCTATTTTTGATAAAAATGTATATACATTTCCGCCTACTCCACAGCCAAAGCAGTGAAATATTTGCTTATCTGGTGAGACTGAAAAAGAAGGTGACTTTTCATTATGAAATGGACATAGTCCAAAATAATTTCTTCCGCTTCTTTTTAAATGTACATATTGTGATATTATATCTACTATATCGTTTGATTGCCTTACTTCGTCTATAATTTCATCACTATATCGCACAAAACTTCCTCTCCTTCTATTTAATATACATAATTATATTATTCGACATATTTTACATAAATCCTTCTTTGTTTTTTAAAAAGAATAGAAATTTTACAAAAAATTGCCAACGATTCCGGGTTTAAATGGCAATAAATTGTCATTTAAACCCGGAATCGTTGGCATTTTTTAAACTAATCTGTTTAATGCATCTTTCCCTCCAAACACACATGGACTTGTACACTTCCATCCTGGAAAAGTACAACGTGCTCCTTTAGAATATGGTAGCAAATATTCATAAACCTCTTTATTATTTTCCTTAACTGCTTCTAAATATTTTTTCATTGTTATATTTGTCTGTTCAGTACTTTCTAATTGAGCAGCTCCACATAGACGTTCTGTACATTTTAATACAAAATTTTCTACCGTTCCTCTTTCGTTTATTTTCAAAAGCATTCCTTGTGGATAATAATCTTGTAATGATGATATATCTTTTAACCATTCTTTTTCTAAACATGTTCCTCTAATTATTGGTGGAACATAATATTTAAATGTATCTAAAAAATTTACTTCATAATACAAAGTTCTATGTCTCTGTGCTTGTGCAAGTTCTGCAAAACTTCCTTCATATGTAGTTGAATAATTTTCTCCAAATTCTTCTTTTCTGTCTTTTCTATTTGCAAAAAAAGATAACCCTCTTTTTTTCATATCTGCATTTAACCCTTCTATTTTTAAATCAGGCAATTCTTTTAAGAATTCTTTAAAAACTTCCTTTAACTTTATATCAAATTTGCTTGTTTTTGTTTCATCATCTATGTAATTTTCAAAAAAATGAACTATATAATTTAATTGTCCAAAATTTACCGTATATTCCATTACAGTTGCTGGTGTAAATACACTTATTAAATATCTTGCATTTTCCTGTGCCAACTTTTGAACCCTTTTTTCGTCTATTTTTGGATATTTTTGTGATATACAATCTTTATATATTTCTATCCATTTTTCATACAATTCTTTTTCTTCTTTTGATGGTTGCATTTTTGTATATCTCGCTGATTTTTCTGATGTATTATACATTTTTTCATTGTTTAATATCATAGCTAAAATTTTAGGAATTCCTTCTAAACTTAAATTATATGTTGGATGTCCAAACACACTATGATGTCCTGATTTTAATGTTCCATTTGCTCTTTTTTGAGTTTTTTCTTTATCTTCAGAAAATAATGTCTCAAGAGTATCTGGTAAATAACAAATTCCTGCTGATTTTCCTGAAAAATCTACCGCTTCTTCTTTTGGTAATTCATATCCTACTTTTGTTGATGCAATTACTTTTATTTTCATTTTTTTCTCCCATCTCTATAAATAAATTTTATAGTTGCATTTAATTTTTTATTAATAATTTTTACTTTTTTTAAAATTCCCATTTTGGAACATATTCTTCCTCATGTTCTCCTAAGTCTTGCATATAACCATTTTCCAAATCCAAACTAAAAACAAAATCTTCAATTGCTTGATATTCCTGTAAAGTTAGCTTTCGGTTTAATTTTTCCACATTTTTAGCAATATATGTGGGAAAGTACTGTGCCATAACACTTACAAAGACTTTATTATCCAGATTTTGCTTAATCCACTTAAGAACCTCTTTTGTATTTTCTATTTCATTTGGAAGTATTAAATGTCTTATCATTAATCCTTTTTTCATTATACCATTTTCATCTAACAAAGGTTGTCCAACTTGCCTATACATTTCTTTTATAGCATTTGTTGCAACATCGAAATAATTATCTACTTTTGAATATTTTTTTCCAAGATCATTATAATAATACTTTAAATCAGGCAAATAAATATCAATATAGCCTTCTAAAAGTCTCAATGTTTCTACATTTTCATAAGCATTTGTGTTATATACAATTGGTAATTTTAATCCATCTTTTTTTGCAATTTTTATTGCCTCTATTATTTGCGGCACATAGCTTGTTGGAGTTACTAAATTTATGTTCTCTACTCCTCTTTTTTGTTGTTTTATAAAAATATCAGCTAATTCTTTTATTGATATTTCTTTTCCTTTGCCGCTTTTGGCTTATTTCATAATTTTGGCAATATATGCAATTTAAATTGCAATTAGAAAAAAATACTGTTCCAGAACCATTATTACCACTTATACACGGTTCTTCAAAGTTATGTGTTGAATATAGGGCAATTTTTACTGTATCTTTTGACTTGCATCTGCCAATTTTTCCATTTTTTCTGTTTACCTTACATTCATGTGGACATAGGGTACAATTTTCTAATATTTCTAGCATTTTAATTTTCCTTTTCTACTTTTTGAATTACAACTTTTTCATCATTTAATTTCTTTAAAGTTGCTTTTTTCTTTGTAAATTTATCTATTTTTTCTTTTACCTTTTGTGTTACTTCTTGTTTTGTTTCTTCTCCGGTTAATTTTTCAACAATTTCTCCATTTAAATTTTTTAAATATATATTATTGTTATCAAAATCTGTATAATCCACCAAATATTCAACAATTTCAGCTGTATAACCATTTTTTATTTTAGTAATTTTATTAATATAAAATCTGTCATCATTAGCATCTAATTCTATTTCTGATGGTATATAATCATTTGTTTCTTCATTATATTTTATAAATTCCATTCCCTCTTTAGGGTATTTTATATTTAATTCTTCTCCATACAATTCTTTTACTTTTTCATTTATTGTTTCATATGTTATTTCTTCTTCTTCAATGTTTTTTCTAACAATCCCCCATAACCATTTAGTATTTGCCTCATTCAAATTATCAAATTCTGGCAATGCCTGATTTGTAATTTCACTCCATCCATATATTTTTTCCATATAATTTTCTACTAATTGTATTTCTTCTATTTTAATTTCATTTGCTTGTTCTATTTGTCTATTTATTACCATTCCTATAAATATTATTGCTAATATTATAATTGTAATTATCATTTTTTTCATTTAAGTTCACCTATGTATTTTATTTTTTTTGATTTTATCATAATTATTTTTAATATTCAACAATATTTACCAATTTCTTACTCCATCAATATGAATAAATCTTATTTTTCGTAGTCCATACTCTGATATCTTTTTATTAATTGTGATACAAAACTTGTGCAATCTCCACCAACATTGTCAAAATTGTAAAATTGCGGATTTCTGTCATATGCCCATCTTTTAGCATATTTCAAAACCTTTTCTCTTTCATATTTTATATTTTTCATTTTATCACCATTATATATTATATTTATTTTATATAAAAAGTGAGATTTTTTAATTTTATTTTTTACAAAATAAAAAAACCTACTTTAAAGTAGATTTTTCTATCTTAATTAAATTAACATTAATATAGCAGTTTCAGCTCCGTCACCTTTTCTTGGTCCAGCTTTAACTATTCTTGTAAATCCTCCAACATTTTTTCCTGCATATTTTGGAGCTATTTCATTAAATAATTTTGCTGGTAGGTCAACATTATTTCCTTCGCTATCTTTAACTTTATTAATTTTTCTCATTATTTTTCTTCTAGCATTTAATCTAGATGGCATGTCTTTTTGTCTTTTTTCAGTTGTTTCTTCTTTAACAACTTTTAAATATTCTTTACCATTTTTGCTTTTTACTAATTCTGTCATTTTGTTTCCTTTAGAATCTAATTTAGCCTTAACAACTTTAACATCTACCATTTCATAGTTATCTTTTTCTTTTATTGCAAGTGAAATGATGCTATCTGCTATAGCTTTAACTTCTTTAGCTCTTGGTAAAGTTGTTTCTATTTTTCCATGGTATATAAGGTCTGTTGTCATTGTTTTTAACATAGCCATTCTTATATCTGTTGTTCTACCTAATTTTCTATTTGTAGCCAATTTTTTCACCTTCCTTATTAATTTATCAAGTTTATTGTTTTATTAATCTTCTTCTTTAGCAAAATCTAATCCTAATGAATGTAGTTTTGCTGTTACTTCATCAAAAGATTTCTTTCCTAAATTTCTAACTTTTAACATATCTGTTTCTGATTTATTTGTTAAATCCTCAACAGTTGCAATTCCTGCTCTTTTTAAACAGTTAAATGATCTTACAGATAATTCTAATTCTTCTATAGACATTTCTAATACTTTTTCTTTTTTAGATTCTTCTTTTTCTATCATTATTTGTGTATTTTTTGTAGCTTCAGATAAATCTATAAATAATTCTAAATGTCCAGTCATTACTTTAGCAGCTAAGCTTAAAGCTTCATGTGATTTTAAACTTCCATCTGTCCATACTTCTATAGTTAATTTATCATAATCAACCATTTGTCCAACTCTAGTATTTTCTACTTGGTAATTTACCTTTTTTACTGGAGTATAGATTGAATCTATAGGAAGTACAGATATATCTTGATTTGGTTTTTTATTTTTCTCTGAAGAATTATATCCTCTACCTCTATCTGCAGTCATTTCCATTACAAGGTTTCCACCTTCTGATACTGTTGCAATATGTAAATCTGGATTTAATATTTCAACTGTTCCATCTGTTATAATATCGCCTGCTGTAACTTCGCCTTCGCCTTTATGCTCAATTCTTAGTGTTTTTTCTTCGTTACCATCAAATTTTAATCTTACATTTTTTAAGTTTACTATTATTTCTGGTACGTCTTCTACAACATTTGGAATGCATGAAAATTCATGTAATACTCCATCAATTTTTACACTTGTGATAGCACATCCTGGAAGTGATGAAAGTAATATTCTTCTTAAAGAATTTCCTATTGTTACTCCATAACCTCTTTCTAATGGCTCACATACAAATTTTGCATAATTTTTTGTATCATCAACTTCTAGACATTCAATATTTGGCTTTTCGAATTCTATCATTTTTACCTCCTAAATGAGAAACATATTCTCAATCTTTTTAAATAATTAATAACTATTATTTTGAGTAAAGCTCTACTATTAAATGTTCTTCTATTGGAAGATCTACATCTTCTCTAGATGCTAATCTTACTACTTTACCACTTAAATTTTTTGCATCCATTTCTAACCATGCTGGAACTGGTCTTGCAGCATTTTCTTCCATATTTACTTTTATTGCACCATTGTCTTTTTTGTTTTCTTTAATTGTTATTACATCTCCTGCTTTAACTAAATAAGATGGAATATCAACTTTTTTACCATTAACTTCGAATTGTCCATGATTTACAAATTGTCTAGCTTGTGCTCTTGATTGTCCAAATCCTAATCTATAAATAACATTGTCTAATCTGCTTTCTAATATTTGTAATAAGTTTTCACCTGTTACACCTTTTTTATTTGAAGCCATTTCGAAATATTTTCTAAATTGTTTTTCTCCTACTCCATAGTATGATTTTGTTTTTTGTTTTTCTCTTAATTGAGTACCGTATTCAGAAAGTTTTGCTCTTTTTTGTCCATGTTGTCCTGGTGCGTAGTTTCTTCTAGAAATACTACATTTATCAGAATAACATCTTGCACCTTTTAAGAACAATTTTTGTCCTTCTCTACGGCATATACGACATTGTTCGTCTTTATATCTTGACATTGTTAGTCTTGCTCCTTTCTATATTATTCGTTTAAGGTTTTATTTTTCAAATTATACTCTTCTTCTTTTTGGTGGTCTACATCCATTGTGTGGTATTGGTGTTACGTCTTTAATTGCACTTATTTCTAGACCTGCTGTTTGAAGCGCTCTAATAGCTGCTTCTCTTCCTGAACCAGGTCCTTTAACAAATACTTCTACTGTTTTTAATCCATGTTCCATAGCTGCTTTAGCTGCTGTTTCTGCAACTTGACCTGCAGCAAATGGTGTGCTTTTTCTAGAACCTTTAAATCCAAGTTCTCCAGCACTTCCCCATGAAATAGCATTTCCTTGAGTATCTGTAATTGTAACTATTGTATTATTAAAACTAGAATGAATATGAGCTTCACCTTTTTCGATGTTTTTTCTATTTCTTCTAGCTACTGTTTTTCTTGTTACGTTTTTAGCCATTTTGCTTTCTTCCTCCTCTATCCAAAATTTTTAATTCTGAACTTTTAAATCTTATTTTTTGCTTTTGCTAACCATTTTTCTAGGACCTTTTCTTGTTCTAGCGTTAGTTTTTGTTCTTTGTCCTCTTACTGGAAGACCTCTTCTGTGTCTTAATCCTCTGTAGCATCCGATTTCTGTTAATCTTTTAATGTTAAGAGCTACTTCTCTTCTTAAGTCACCTTCAACTTTGTATGATTCGTCAATAACTTTTCTTATGCTATTAACCTCTTCATCTGTTAAGTCTTTTATTCTAGTATCTGGATTTATTCCAGCTTTTTCTAGAATTTTTTTAGAACTTGATAAACCTATTCCATATATATATGTTAGTCCTACTTCTACTCTTTTTTCTTTAGGTAAATCTACTCCTGCTATACGAGCCATATCTTTTTGCACCTCCACAATTTTTTTGTTTTATTTTTGTTTGTCCTAAATTTGCTTAAAGGTGAAATGCACTAGCGTTTACTCTAGCCTCTTTAAGTTTATTTAAAACATGTATATAAACACAAATAGATATGTAAATGCTTTTGCATTTAACAGCCGCTACCTTATTTGTGTTTTAAACTAATTAAATATTTAAGGAATTAACCTTGTCTTTGTTTGTGTTTTGGGTTTTCACATATAACCCTAATTACACCTTTTCTTTTTATTACTTTGCATTTGTCACATATTGGTTTTACTGATGGTCTAACTTTCATTTTTGGCACCTCCAACTTTATTTATTATTTTATTTGTTTGGGTTAATTTTTAATTTTATTTTGCTCTCCAAGTAATTCTTCCTCGAGTAAGGTCATATGGTGAAAGTTCTACTTTAACTTTATCACCTGGTAGAATTTTTATATAGTTCATTCTAAGCTTTCCTGAAATATGAGCTAATATTTGGTACCCATTTTCAAGTTCTACCTTAAAGTTTGTATTAGGTAACGCTTCAACTACTGTTCCCTCTACTTCTATAACATCCTCTTTTGCCAATCTTTTCGCCTCCTCTTAAAGAGCTTAAGCATTATTTTTACATAATGCTATTAATTTTATTAATAACTACTACATTATATACTAAATTTAAAGTAATGTCAATATTTCTGGCTCTTTTTTTGTAATTAAAATTGTATTTTCATAATGTGCTGCTAAACTTCCATCTTCTGTTATTATTGTCCAACCATCATCTAATTCCAAAATGTTTGGTTTTCCTTGTATTACCATAGGTTCTATAGCAAGTGTCATTCCTGGCTCTAGTCTAATTCCCCTTCCAGCTTTTCCGTAATTTGGAATTCCAGGATCCTCATGCATTTGTCTTCCAATTCCATGTCCTTGAAATTCTCTAACTACACTATATCCTTGTGAATGAACATATTCACCTATTGCATGACAAATATCACCTATTCTATTTCCTGGCTTTGCATATTTTATTCCTTCAAAAAATGCTTGTTTTGTAACATCTACAAGTCTTCTTGTTTCTTTTGGTACATCACCTACAATAAATGTTCTTGCTGCATCACCATTAAATCCATTTTTTAGTGCAACTGTGTCTATACTTACGATATCTCCATTTTTTATTATTTTATTTTTTGATGGAACTCCATGTATAACTTCATCATTTATTGAAACACAAAGTGCTGCTGGGTATGGTGGAATTCCTCTTATTCCAGGATCATACCCTTTTTCTGCAGGTAATGCTCCCAAATCTCTCATTGTCTTTTCAGCTATTTGGTCTAATTCCCATGTAGACATCCCAGGTTTAATAACTTCTTCTAATTTTTTGTATGTTAAAGCTACAACTTTACATGCTTCCTTCATTAATTCAATTTCTCTATCTGATTTTATTGTTACCATTTTTATTCACACTTTCTAATTTTAATTAATTATTTTTATAATTATTTTATTTGTTCAAGTATGTCTTTTGCAACATTTGCACCTAACTTATTAACAGTTTTGCTTACAAGTTGTGTTGATATTTTATTTTGCTTTGTATAATATTCTACTAATGGACTTGTATTTTTTAAATATGTGTCTATTCTTGATTCTACTGTTTCAACATTGTCATCTTTTCTTTGTAATAATTTAGAACCACATTTATCACAAATCCCCTCTACTTTTGGTGGATTAAGTACAATATTATATACAGTTTTACATTCTTGATTTGAACATACTCTTCTATTTACAATTCTTTCTATTATTTCCTCTTTTGGTGTAGTTAAATTAATAACCATATCAACTTTTTTATTTTCTTTTTCTAATATTTTATCTAATTCTTCTGCTTGTTTTATTGTTCTTGGGAATCCATCTAATATAATCCCCTCTTTAACATCATCTTGTTTTAATCTATCTTCTACTATTTTTATTGTTACATCATCTGGAACTAAATTTCCCTTTGAAATATAGCTATCTGCTAACTTTCCAAGTTCTGTTTGTTCAGCAATATTTTTTCTAAAAATATCTCCTGTTGAAACCTGTGGAATATTTAATTTTTCTGAAAGTATTGATGCTACTGTTCCTTTCCCAGTACCTGGTGCTCCTAACATTATAATTATCATAATAACACTCCTTTTTTAACTTTTGTTAAAGATTAATTTAATAACCTTTATAATATTTAATTTTATAATAAACATTATAAAAGTTATTAAAACCTGATTTAGGTATCAGAACTTTATAAATTCCGATACCCTCATCAAATATAATTATTATTTTTCTAGGAATCCTTTGTAATGTCTCATTACTAATTGTGATTCTAATTGTTGTACAGTTTCTAGTGCAACACCTACTACGATTAATATTGATGTTCCACCAAATGCTATATTTAAACTTGTGAATCTAAGTAGCATTGGAAGTATAGCAATTATTGCTAGGAATACTCCTCCAAATAATGTTAATTTAGAAATTACTGAAGATAAATATTCAGTTGTTGGTTTACCAGCTCTTATTCCTGGTATAAACCCTCCATTTTTCTTAATATTATTTGATATTTCTGCTGGGTTGAATGTTGCATATGTATAAAAATATGTAAATCCAACTATTAATAATAAATATACAATGGCATTTGCTATAGAATATCCAATTGGTACATTTGATGTTGATGTTGCAATTGAAAATTTATAAACTCCTGCCCAGAACCCTGTTTGTGTAGCTATATCTTTTACAAATATTTGTATAATCATAGCTGGAAATGTCATAAAACTACTAGCAAAAATTATTGGCATAACTCCTGCCATAGCAAGTTTTAATGGTATATGTGTATTTTGTGCACCAACCATTTTTCTTCCTACAACTTTTTTAGAATATTGTACAGGTACTCTTCTTTCAGCTTGTTGTACAAATACAACACCTGCAACTAATATTATTGCTCCAATAATTACACCTAATGTTATTAGTAAACCTGCTGTACTAAATCCTTCAGATGTCATTATTAAATTCCATAAAGTTGAAATTCCTGTTGGAAGTCCTGATATAATACCTACAAGTATAATTATTGAAATTCCATTTCCAATTCCTTTACTTGTTATTTGTTCACCTAGCCACATAAGTATTGATGTACCTACAATTAGGCCAAAAACAACTAGGGATGCTGTTAAAAAGCTTTCGTCTACGAATATTCCTGAAGATTTATATGATAAATAAATACCTATAGCTTCAACTGTTGCTAAAACAATTGTTAATAATTTTGTATATCTGTTTATTTTCTTTCTTCCTTCTTCTCCACCTTCTTTTGTTAATTTTTCAAGTGAAGGAATTATCATTCCTAATAATTGAATAACAATTGAAGCTGTTATGTAAGGAGTTATTGACATAGCAAATAGTGAAAATCTTGAGAATGCACCTCCAGATATCATGTCTATTAATCCTGCTATACCATCTTGCCCAGCACTTAGTGCCTCATTTAATGCTATACTATTTACTCCTGGTACTGTAATATAGCATCCTAATCTAAATATTACTACTAATAATAATGTGTATAAAAGTTTTTTTCTTACTTCAGGTGTTGAAATAGCGTTCTTTATTGTTTTAAACAATTAAATCACCTCAACCTTTCCGCCTAGGGCTTCGATTTCTTCTTTAGCTTTTGCTGTGAATCTTTTAGCTTTTACGTTTAATTTTTTATCTAATTTTCCTGTTGCAAGTATTACTATACCGTCATTTATTTTTCCTATTATTCCCTCTTCTAATAGAGTTTCAGCTGTAACATCTGTAGCTTTAGATTTATTTAGCATTTTAAATGTTACTTCTGTGTAAGTTTTAGCATGGATATTTGTAAATCCTCTTTTTGGTAATCTTCTATATAATGGTGTTTGACCACCTTCAAATCCTCTTCTTACTCCTCCACCAGATCTTGCTTTTTGTCCTTTATGACCTCTACCTGATGTTTTACCAAGTCCTGAACCTACACCACGTCCAACTCTAGTTCTTTTTGTTTTTTGTACAGCTGGTTTTAATTCGCCTAGTTTCATTTTGGTTTGCACCTCCTTATCTTATTTTGTGAAATCTTATAAAATATCTTCTACTTTTTTTCCTCTTTTTTTAGCTACTTGTTCAATTGTTTGCATTGATTTTAAACCTTCAATTGTAGCATAAACAACGTTTCTTGGATTATTTGTTCCAATAACTTTTGTTCTTATATCTCTATATCCAGCAAGTTCTAGAACTGGTCTAACGCTACCTCCTGCAATAAGTCCAGTACCAACATCAGCTGGTTTTAACATTACATTTGCACTACCAAATTTTCCAATGAATTCATGTGGTACTGTTGTTCCAACTATTGGAACTTCTACTAAGTTTTTCTTAGCTTCTTGAATAGCTTTTTTTATTGCATCTGGAACTTCAGCTGCTTTACCATTTCCAACTCCAACATGACCATTTTCATCACCTACTACTACTACAGCACTAAATCTAAAAGTTCTACCACCTTTAACAACTTTAGCAACTCTATTAATAGCAACAACTTTTTCTTTTAATTCGCTTTTTTCTTCCATTTGTTTTTTATTTCCCTCCTTTTTTATTGTTTAAGGTACCTTTACGGTTGTTTTATTTATAAATTTACTACAAATAAGTAGATTAGAATTTTAAACCGCCTTCTCTTGCAGCTTCTGCTAATTCTTTAACAACTCCGTGATATATGTATCCTCCACGGTCAAATACTACAGTTTCAATTTTCTTTTCTGCAGCTTTTTTTGCAATTAGTAGACCTAATTCTTTTGCAGCTTCTTTGTTTGCATGTTTTGTCTTAACATTTTTATCTAAAGTTGAAGCTGATACTAGAGTATTTCCAGCTACGTCATCTATGATTTGTACATATAAATTACTATTGCTTCTATATACACATAATCTTGGTCTGTCTTGTGTTCCAGATATTTTTCTTCTAACTCTTATATGTCTTCTTGTTCTTTCCATTTTTCTATCTGTTTTCTTAACCATTTTATTACTCCTTTCCAAATTTTTCAATACTATTTAGGATTATTTACCTGTTTTTCCTTCTTTACGTCTAATAACTTCATCAGCATATTTAATACCTTTACCTCTATATACTTCTGGTGGTCTTTTTGTTCTAACTTCTGCTGCTGTTTGACCAACTAATTCTTTATCAATTCCTCTTACTATAATAGTATTAGGATTTGGAACGTCAAAAGAAATTCCTTGTGGTGCTTCAAATATTACTGGATGAGAATATCCTAAAGTTAAATTTAAGTTATTTCCTTGTTTTTGAACTCTGTAACCAACACCATTAATTTGTAATTCTTTAGTGTATTCATGTGTTACACCAATTATCATGTTGTTTATTAAAGTTCTTGTTAATCCATGTAATCCTCTATTGAATGCTTCGTTATCTTTTCTTGTAACATTAATTTCATTTCCATTCATTTCTAAAGATATATTACCATGAATTTCTCTTTCTAATGTTCCTTTTGGTCCTTTTACAGTAATTTTTTGTCCATCTATTTTTACTTCTACACCATCTGGTACTGTAATAGGTTTATTTCCTATTCTTGACATTTTTGTTTTTCCTCCTTCTTTTAAAATTAACTAAGGTTTACAAAATTTTACCTATGTTAAATTTTGCATAAGTTTTATTCATTTTTTAATTACCATATGTATGCTAATACTTCTCCACCAACACCTAATTGTCTTGCTTGTTTATCTGTTTTTAATCCTTGTGATGTAGATATAATAGCTATACCTAAACCATTTAATACTTTTGGTAATTCATCTTTAGATGCATAAACTCTAAGTCCTGGTTTACTAATTCTTTTTAAACCGTCTATTACTCTTGTTCCTTTTTCATCATATTTTAGAGTAATTCTTATAATTCCTTGAGCATCATCTTTTATTTCTTCATAAGATTTTATATATCCTTCATTTAATAAGATTTCAGCTATACCTAATTTTATATTTGATGATGGTATATCAACTGTTTTATGTTTTGAACTATTTGCATTTCTTATTCTTGTTAACATATCTGCTATTGGATCTGTAATATTCATTTAATTACTTACCTCCTTTTTCTAATTTTTTAATTATTATTTTTATTTAAATTGCATTTTACCAGCTAGCCTTTTTAACACCTGGAATTTCACCTTTATGTGCTAATTCTCTAAAACATACACGGCAAATTCCATATTTTCTTATATAGCTATGTGGTCTACCACATAATTTACATCTATTATATTCTCTAGTTGTGTATTTTTGTGGTCTTGCTTGTTTAACTTTCATTGATTTTTTAGCCATAGTTATCTCCTTTCTCTTTGACTAATTAGTTATTAAAAGGCATTCCTAAAAGCTTTAATAATTCTTTAGATTCTTCGTCTGTTTCAGCAGTTGTTACGAAGATAATGTCCATACCTCTTAATTTATCAACTTTATCGTATTCAATTTCTGGGAATATTAATTGTTCTTTTATACCCATAGAGTAATTTCCTCTACCATCAAAAGAATTTCCTGAAACTCCTCTAAAATCTCTTACTCTTGGAAGTGCTACATTAAATAGTTTGTAAGCAAAATCATACATTTTGTCTGATCTTAATGTTACTTTACAACCTACATTTACACCTTCTCTTAATTTAAATGCAGCAATTGATTTTTTTGCTTTTGTTACAACTGGTCTTTGTCCTGTAATTTGTTCTAAATCTTTCATTGCATTTTCTAGTGATTTAGGATTTTCTTTTACATCTCCTAATCCTATATTTATAACAATTTTGTCAAGTTTTGGAACTTGCATAACTGATTTATATTCGAATTTTTTCATTAATGCTGGGATTACTTCTTTTTCGTATTGTTCTCTAAGTTTTTCCATTTTATTTTTTTCCTCCTTTCGCTTCTTTCATCGAAATTTTTTTATTTTAATTTTGCTCCGCATTTTTTACAAATACGTACTTTTTCATCTTTTTCTTCTTTATAACCAACTTTTGTAGTTTTTCCACATTTTGGGCATACTACATTAACTTTAGAAATTGGCATACCACATTCTACTGATAGTATTCCTCCTTCTTCTCCTTGTTTTCTAGGTTTAACATGTTTTTTTCTAACATTTGCACCTTTTACAACAACTTTTCCTGTTTTTGGTATAACTTCTAATACTTCTCCTGTTTTACCTTTATCATTTCCTGATAAAACTTGAACTGTATCACCTTTTTTTATTTTCATAATAAGGTTTGCCTCCTTTCGCTTCGCTCATCGTCATCTGAAAATTTCCTAAAGGAAATTTCCATCTGCCAAATCACTTTTCCCATTTTTTTATATTCTTTTTATAAAACTTCTGGAGCTAGAGATAAAATTTTCATATAATCTTTTTCTCTTAACTCTCTTGCAACTGGCCCAAAAATACGTGTTCCTTTTGGTGTTCCATCATCTTTGATTATTACAGCTGCATTTTCGTCAAATTTTATATATGAACCATCTGATCTTCTTAATCCTCTTTTAGATCTTACTATAACTGCTTTAACAACGTCACCTTTTTTAACAACGCCACCTGGTGTTGCTGATTTAACTGAAGCAACTATTACATCTCCTATGTTAGATGTTTTTCTATAAGATCCGCCTAAACATCTAATGCACATAATTTCTTTTGCACCTGTGTTATCAGCTACTTTTAATATTGTTTGTTGTTGTATCATTTATGGTTCCTCCTTTCAATTTCTATTATTTTATTACTGCTTTCTCCACAATTTCAACTACTCTCCATCTTTTATCTTTAGAAAGTGGTCTTGTTTCCATTACTTTTACTTTGTCTCCAACTTTGCAAGCATTTTCTTCATCATGTGCTTTTAATTTATATGTTCTTTTTACTGTTTTTTTATAAACTTTATGTCTTACACTTGTTTCAACAGCTACAACTACAGTCTTATCCATTTTATCAGATACAACTGTTCCTATCATAACTTTACGAAGATTTCTTTCTTCCATTTAGATTTCTCCTTTCTTAGAAATATATGGTATTAACTATGCTTTTTTTGCTTCTTCAATTTTTCTTTCTGTTAATACAGTATTTATTTTAGCTATATCTCTTCTAACTTCTTTAATTTTCATTGGATTGTCTAATCCATTTGTAGCTAAACTAAATTTTAATTTAAATAATTCTGTTTTTAGTTCACCTAATTCTTTTTCTAGCTCTGGTGAAGACATTTCTCTAATTTTATTTATCTTCATCACTATCACCTACCTTTTCAGTTTCTCTTGTGATTATTTTTGTTTTATTTGGTAGTTTATTCATTGCAAGTCTTAATGCTTCTTTAGCAACATCTTCTGATACTCCAGAAATTTCGAACATAACTCTTCCTGGTTTTACTACTGCTACCCAGTATTCAGGAGCACCTTTACCTTTACCCATACGAGTACCAATTGGTTTTGATGTTATTGGTTTGTCTGGGAATATTTTAATCCAAACTTTACCACCTCTTTTTATGTAACGAGTCATAGCAATACGGGCAGCTTCTATTTGGTTCCCTGTAATTAAACCAGCTGTTACAGCTTGTATTCCATATTCTCCATCTGTAACTTTATTTCCTCTTGTTGCTTTTCCTCTCATTCTACCTTTTTGCATTTTTCTAAATTTTGATCTTTTTGGCATTAATGGCATTATTTGTCTCCTCCTTCCACTTTCTTAGCTGGAAGAACTTCACCTTTATATATCCAAACTTTTACACCGATTTTTCCATATGTTGTATCTGCTTCAGCAAATCCATAATCAATATCAGCTCTTAAAGTTTGAAGTGGAATATTTCCTTCTTTATAGAATTCAGTTCTAGCCATGTCAGCTCCACCTAATCTTCCAGATACTGCAGTTTTTATACCTAAAGCACCTGATTTTAGAGCTTTTTGCATACATTGTTTCATAGCTCTTCTGAATGAAATTCTTCTTTCTAATTGCATAGCGATATTTTCAGCAACTAATTGTGCATCTGTATCTGCTTGTTTAACTTCTACAATATTTAAGTTAACCTCTTTACCTATTAGTTTTGCAACTTCTTGTTTAACTGCATCTGCTCCAGCTCCACCTTTTCCAATAACAATTCCTGGTTTAGCTGTATATAAATTAATTTTAACTATTTTAGCTGTTCTTTCAATCTCTATTTTTGAAATTCCAGCAGCGTATAATTTTTTCTTTAAAAATTTACGGATTTTTTGATCTTCAACTAAATAATCTGCAAAATTTTTAGAATCTGCATACCATTTAGAATTCCAATCTTTAATAATTCCAACTCTCACACCTGTTGGATGTACTTTTTGTCCCATTTCTAACTTGGCCTCCTTTTCTTATTAATCTCTTTCCTTTAAAACTATTGTTATATGACTTGTTCTTTTTCTTATTCTTACAGCACTACCTTTTGCAGCTGGTCTAATTCTTTTTAATGTTGGGCCTTGGTTTGCATATATTTCAGCAACATATAGGTTTTCTGCTTTCATCTCGTGGTTATTTTCAGCATTTGCTATAGCTGATTTTAATAGTTTTTCAATTATTTCTGAAGAAGCTTTTGGTGTAAATTTAACAATTGCTAAAGCTTCATCTACATCTTTTCCTCTTATTAAGTCTGCAACTATTTTTACTTTTCTAGCTGATATTCTTGCATATTTAAGAGTTGCATTTGCTTCTTTTACTATTGTTGTTTCTTCCACTATTTTTCCCTCCTTATTAATTGGATATCAGATTAAATCTGATTTCATTTTTAAGTTTATTCTCTTTTAATTATTTTTTGTATTTGATGTTTTTTCTCCAGCATGACCTTTGAAAGTTCTTGTAGGAGCAAATTCACCTAATTTATGACCAATCATTTCTTCTGTTATATAGATTGGAACATGTTTTCTTCCATCATGAACAGCTATTGTATGACCAACCATTTGTGGATATATTGTAGAAGCTCTTGACCATGTCTTTAAAACTTCTTTACTTCCAGTTTCATTCATAGATTCTACTCTTTTTAATAATTTTTCTTCTACGAATGGTTTTTTCTTACTTGATCTTGACATATCCTATATTTCCTCCTTTTCCTATTTTCTTCTCTTAACTATAAATTTGTTAGATAATTTTTTCTTATTTCTTGTCTTATATCCAAGAGCTGGTTTACCCCAAGGAGTTAATGGTCCAGCGTGTCCTACTGGTGCTTTACCTTCACCACCACCATGAGGGTGATCTACTGGGTTCATTACAGAACCTCTAACTGTTGGTCTAATTCCCATATGTCTTTTTCTACCAGCTTTACCTAATTTAACATTTTCATGATCTGAGTTTCCTAAAACACCTACTGTTGCTCTACATTTTGCAAGTATTAATCTCATTTCTCCTGAAGGAAGTCTTACATGTGCATATTTTCCTTCTTTAGCCATAAGTTGTGCACTTTGACCTGCAGCTTTAACTAATTTTCCACCTTGACCTGGATTTAATTCTATATTATGAATTAAAGTACCTACTGGAATACTTGATATTGGCATACAGTTTCCTGGTTTAATATCAACACTTTCTCCAGATACTACTTTACTTCCATCCGTAATTCCTTGTGGTGCTAATATATATGCTTTTTCTCCATCTTCATATTGGATTAAAGCTATATTACTGCTACGATTTGGATCATATTCAATTCCAATAACTGTAGCTTCCATATTGTCTTTATTTCTTTTAAAATCTATTATTCTATATTTTTGTCTATTTCCTCCACCTTGATGACGTACTGTTATTCTACCATATGAATTTCTTCCTGCATTTTTCTTTTTTGTAGCTAATAAAGATTTTTCAGGAGTTTTTTTAGTAACTTCTTCAAATGTAGATACAGTCATGTTTCTTCTAGATGGTGTATATGGTTTAAATGATTTCATTCCCATGATTTAATCTCTCCTTTATATTTTTTAATGGATTTTTTCCTGCTCCATTTGCAGATATTCTTTATTTTCCGGGTTCTTTCCCGATAATTATTATTTTCTAAGCTCCCATAAATTCATCAATTGAATCTTTGTATTTCTTAGACATTTTTACTTCTTTTCCGCCTTTACCTAAGTAAGTTTTTTCAGATAATTCTGTATCTATAGTAACTATAGCTTTTTTCCAATCTGATGTTTTTCCTACATGGTATCCAACTCTTTTTGTTTTTCCTTTTACAGTCATTGTATTTACTTTTAATACTTTAACTTCAAAAAGTTTTTCAACAGCATTTGCTATTTGAACTTTTGTCGCTTTTTTGTTTACTTCGAAAGTATATTTTCCTTGTTGTAATTCATCGTTACTTTTTTCTGTAACAACTGGTCTTATTATAATTTCTTCTGGTAACATTATGCGTACACCTCCTCTAATTTTTTAACAGTTTCTAGAGGTAGAACTAATTTATTGTATTTTAATAAATCAAATACATTAATGTTGTTTATTAAAATTGTTTTTACACCTTCAATATTTCTTGCTGACATTAAAACATTTTTATTTTGTTCTGGAAGGATAATTAATGTTGTTCCTTCTACTTTTAAATCTGATAAAGCTTTTACCATTGTTTTTGTTTTGATTTCAGCTAATTCTAATTTATCTACTACTGTTAATTCTTTTTCTAATACTTTAGAACTTAATATTGACTTAATAGCAAGTCTTCTTTCTTTTTTATTTACTGTATATTTGTATGAACGAGGTTTTGGTCCTAAAGCTATACCACCTTTTATCCATTGTGGAGCTCTAATACTTCCTTGTCTTGCTCTACCTGTTCCTTTTTGTCTCCATGGTTTTTTACCACCACCACGAACTTCTGCTCTTGTTTTTGTACTTTGTGTACCTTGTCTTTGATTAGCTAAATAATTTACAAGTACGCTATGTACTACTGCTTCATTTGGTTCAATTCCAAATACACTATCTGCTAATTCAACATCACTAACTTTTTTACCTTTTATATCGTATACATCTACTTTTGGCATGATTTTATTTCCTCCTTCCTATTATTTACTAGCCTTTACAGCTGATTTTACTTTTAGAATTGCTCCTTTTGCTCCAGGAACACTTCCTTTTACTAATATTACATTTTTATCTAAGTCAACTCTAACAACATCTAGGTTTTGAATTGTAACTGTAACTCTTCCCATATGTCCTGGAAGTCTTTTACCTTTAAATACTCTACCTGGTGTTGAAGTTGGTCCCATTGAACCTGGTCTTCTATGATACATAGATCCATGTCCCATTGGTCCTCTGTGTTGTCCATGTCTTTTTATAACACCTTGGAAACCTTTTCCTTTTGATGTTCCTTGAACATCTATTTTATCTCCAGCTTCAAAAACATCTGCTTTAAGTTCATCTCCAACTTTGATTCCTTCTAATGAATCTAATCTGAATTCTCTTAAATGTTTTTTGTTTGCTAATTTTGCTTTTGCAAAATGTCCTTTTTCTGGTTTGTTTATATGTTTGTCTTTAATTTCGCCAAATCCTAATTGTATAGCATCATAACCATCAGTTTCTACTGTTTTTACTTGTGCTACTACACATGGTCCAGCTTCTATAACTGTTACTGGAATTACGTTTCCTTTTTCATCAAATATTTGTGTCATTCCAATTTTTCTTCCGATTATTCCTTTTTTCATTTTAAATTTTCCTCCTAACTATTGGCTGATATATTAAATTGCATTTTTAAAATGTTATACCAGCTTGGTTTTTTGTTTCTACATTTATATGCAGATTATAATTTTATTTCTATATCAACACCAGCTGGTAATTCTAATTTCATTAGACTGTCAACTGTTTTTTGTGTTGGGTAAAGAATATCGATAACTCTTTTATGTGTTCTCATTTCAAATTGTTCTCTTGAATCTTTGTATTTGTGTGGAGAACGTAAAATTGTTACTATTTCCTTTTGTGTTGGTAGTGGAATAGGACCTGATACCTTTGCTCCTGTTTTTTTAGCAGTATCTACTATTTTTTCAGCAGACTGATCTAAAACTACATGGTCATAAGCTTTTAGTCTTATTCTTATTTTTTCGCTAGTTACTACTGTACTTTTTGCCATTGTAATTTTCCCTCCTTTTATAAAATAATGTTTTTAGGCTTTACTTAAGCCTTTGTTTAAAATTACTAGTTGGCAAGTTAAAACGCACTCTGGTGTTTTGAATATCACCTATATAAAAATCCCAATATGCATGATGATTTTGGGATAAGTGTGCTATGTTTATACATTTTTATGCATATGATTGCTCTAACTTTACGGATTTCAGAGCTTTCTTAACTTACCGCCTGGTCTTTGCCATGACATACTCCACCAAAGTTCCCTCCATCCCTTAATTCCGTAGAGACGTAGCCACATTTGGTTTCAACGCTAAACTCATGCTTATATATTATACAATGCTTTCAGCCGTATGTCAACCAGTTTTAAACTTTTTTTTATATTTTATGTAAAAATAATTATAATTATATAAAGAAAATATCATTAAATTAATAATTTATAAAAAAGACTACTAAAAAGTTTAGTAGCCTTAATTTTTATTCTTCTATTATTTTATCAATTGACTCTTCTCTCATTTCTTTAATAATCTTGCAACTATTATCAAGTTTTTCTTGTTCTGTTTTATTTAATTCTAATTCTAATAATTCCCTAACACCTTTAGAATTAATAATTGCTGGGACACCTATATAAATATCATCTTGACCATATTGACCATCTTTTAAATATGTAGATACTGTTAAAATAGAATTATCGTTGTCAATTACAGATTTAACAATTTTACTTAATGCCATACCAATTCCATAATAAGTTGCCTTCTTCTTCTCTATAATTTCATATGCAGCATTAACTACATCTTCGTGAATTTTTTCTAAATCTTTCATTGGATGGTTATTATCTGCCATTACATCTGTAACTTTTTTACATCCAACATATGCATGATTCCATGGAACAAATGAAGAATCTCCATGTTCCCCCATTATATATGCATGTATATTTTTACTAGATACCTTTAAATAACCAGACATTATATATCTTAAACGTGCAGTATCTAAAACTGTACCTGAACCAAATACTTGATTTTTTGGTAAACCAGAAACTTTTGCTACAACATATGTCATTAAATCAACTGGATTACTTGCAACAATTATTATTCCATTAAATCCACTTGCCATTATGCTTTGTGTTATACTTTTCATTATTTTTGTATTGGTTTTAGCAAGTTCCAATCTTGTTTGTCCTGGTTTTTGAGCAATTCCTGCTGTTATTACAACTATTTGAGCATCTTTACATTCATCATAATCTCCTGCTTTGATTATCATTTTTTGTGGTGCAAAAGGTAAACCATGTGATAAATCCATTTGTTCACCTATTGTTTTATCTTTATCTATATCTATTAAAACAAGTTCACTAACGCCTCCTCTGTTTAGCATTGAATATGCCATACTCATTCCTACAAATCCTGTTCCTACTAATACTACTTTTCCTTTTTTCATATTTATAACTCCTTTCTATCTTTAATGCATCATATATTATATCACTATTTTTATAAAATTTAAAGAATTTATTTTACTTTTTTTCATAAACGTGATATAATTCAAAAAAATAAGGTAAGGAGTGCTATTTATGATATTTAATTCAGATAATACTACTTTGGCCGAAAATAAAGTTTTAATACTATATTTATTAAATCAAATAGATAGTGATATTATAGAAGATGGTTTATTTAAAATAGTATCTTCTGTAAATAATATTAATTACTTCTATTATAAACAAGTTTTAACTGATTTAATCGATTCAAAGCTAGTAGGTATATATACAAAAGACGAAGAACCACTTATAAAAATTACGTCTGAAGGCAAAAATGCATTATCTCTTACAAAAGAAGTATTACCTGGTATTGTAAAATTAAAAGCTGATAATTTATTTAAAAAAGAATTATCTACTATAGAAGAAGAATCTTCAGTTATTGCTGAATTTACACCAAAAAGTGAAAATGATTATACAATAAAATGTAAAATAGTCGAAAATAATGAAACAATTTTTGAAGTAAAGACATTTGCAGGTTCTCGTGAACGTGCAAAAAGGATTGTAGACAATTGGAAGCAAAATGCTTCTGAAATATATCCTAAAATATTAAATTTATTATTAGATGATAAAAAAGAATAAGAACAAAGACGCGGACTTTAAAATGTTTTAATAAGTACAAAAGTTATTAAAACATTTTAAAGTCCGCGTCTTTGTTCGTGTGCGAAATTTGCAAAGCAAATTTCTGTGCAATATATTTATATTATAGGAAGTTCGGAGAACTTTCCTATAATATAAAAAAGGACATTTATAAATGTCCTTTTTTGGTAGCGAGAAGTGGATTCGAACCACCGACCTGTCGGGTATGAACCGAATGCTCTAGCCAGCTGAGCTATCTCGCCATATGTAATTAACGATAATTATTATACTTGTATTTTAGCCATTTGTCAAGACAAAAATACAAGAAAATAAAAATTTCTTGTATTTCTAGTTACAATTAATCTCTTTCTTTTTCTATCTCTTTTCCCTTATTTCTATTAATTGCTGTATCTTTATTATATTTAGCACTTTGTACCTTAGTATTTTTATGTTTTACTTGTTCTATTGTTTTATTCATTTCCTTTTCAAACTTTTCTACTTCTTTTAAGGCTTTTTTTAATTCTGCTTTTTCTTCAGCTGACAAGTTAGATGCATCAATAGCATCTGTTTGAGATAATTGGTTATAATTTTCTGAAGCTCCAAAGAATAATTTAAAAGGATTAACAAATGTTCTTTCTTTTTTCATATTATTTCTTAAAGCTTTTGCTTTAAGTTTTTCACCTCTCTTAATTTTTTATTAAACAACTATTAATAGTATAACATAAAAAAGCTTGAAAATCAAGCTTTTTTACATTATTTGTAAATTTCTATTTTACATATTCATTTAGAGGTTTTGTTCTATAATTTAATTCTCCCATTTGCTCTGTTGGAACATAACCAGGTTTTGCATTTATAACATCAGGTATTCTATTTACTATACTTGCACATGTAAGTTCAACTGTTGCTGGCCTATTTATAACTAATGTTGTATCAGGCTCACCAATTATTGTCCATTCATTTTTATCAAAATCTTCTTTTGAATATACCTTTCCTATGCATTCTGTTTCAAGTGTAATTCCTTCTTCAGTTGTAGTAGTAACAACAGCACTCATTCCTGTTGCATCACCAGCTTTTACTGTCATTCCTAAAGTTGAAGAATAAATATCCTCTTTATAAGTTTGAGGAACTGTTTCTTGTGTTTGTGATTTTACAGTTAATCCTAGTTTTTCACATAACCAACCATTTACATTCCACATGTATGATGGTAAATAATCTCCCTCTTCTATTACTTTATGTCTTTGTTCATCTGAAATTCTATCAACAGATGCAACCTCTTTATCAAATTCTTCTAACGTTAATCCAGCTCCATGAGCTTTTGCAAGAGCAATACCATAATCTTCTACATTATAACTTGAACTTCCTTTTATTTTAGTAATTTTGTGTGTTGACCCTGCTATACTTGAAATTAATTGTCCCCAATAAATATCTTGGTAACCACTTCCAGTAATTGTACATCCAGTTTGTTTTGCTAGCTCGTCTATTTTCTTTGTAACATTTGGATTAGAATTTTCAGGGAAAAAAGCTTCTTCACATGTTGTTATAGCATTTATTCCAAGTTTTGCACATAACATTAATGCGTCTTTTACATCATTTAATAAACTCATTGTTGTTACAATTACGATATCTGGTTTAGCTTGTTTTAGCATTTCTTCTGCATTATCAGCACTTACAACTTTTACATTTTTATTATCAGTTCCTAATATTTCACCAATATCTTTACCAATAACGTTTGGATTTACATCTACTGCCCCTGCTATTTCTCCTCCTTTTTCATAAACATATCTCATTGTGTATAAACTCATTTTGCCAACTCCATATTGCACAACTTTAACTTTTCTGTCCATTTTATCACTCCTTTCATCAAAATAGATTATACACCAACTTATATTTTTTATACAATATTTTTTTGAAATATTGTTTTTAATTTTTTTATATAGTAAAATATTTATAATAATAAAAAAGAAAGGAATAATTATATATATGGATATATTAATTAAAAATTGTAACCTCATTTCAATGGCTGAAAATAGAGAAAAAATTGAATATGGAATAGATGTTTTAATAGAAAATGATAAAATAAAACAAATTGGAAAAAATATTAACTCAGAAAAATCTTTAAATATTATTGATGCAAGTAATAAATATGTTCTTCCAGGTTTTATAAATACACACGCTCATATTCCTATGAGTATTTTTAGAGAATCTGTTGACGGTTATACTACCCAAGACTGGTTAACACAAAAAATATGGCCGATAGAAGACAAACTAGAACCTGATGATATTTATAAAGCATCATTATTATCTTGCATTGAAATGATAAAAACAGGAACTACAACAGCAAACGATCAATATTTTTTCACAGAAGATATAATTAAAGCAGTAATAAAAACCGGTGTAAGGTGTGAACTTACACGAGTAGTAATGGACGCTGGCGGAGGAATGGAACAAAGATTTTTAGAACTTGAAAATTTAATTTCTAACTATAACAATAAATTAAATAACATATATATTAGTATTGGAATTCATGGCTTATATACAGCAAGTAAGCCTTGTGTTCAAAAGGCCATAAATTTAGCAAAAAAATATAACTTAAATATTCATATGCATTACTTAGAAAATTCAAAAGAAATAACAGACATATCAAATAACTATAATGGTATTACTCCTTATAAAATTGTAAATGAACTTTTTGAAAATACAAACAGTATTTTTGCACATTGTGTAAAACTTTCTAATAATGACATTGAAGTATTTAAAAAACTTAACATTAAAGTTGCTCATTGCCCTATAAGTAATTTAAAACTTGGCTGTGGAATTGCAGATATTTCCAAAATGATTGAAAATGACATTATAGTTTCTCTTGGCACTGATGGACAAGGAAGTGGATCTAATTTGGATATGTTTGAAACCATGAAATTTACAGGACTTTTACAAAAGGGAATTAATGAAAATCCAAAACTTCTTCCAGCTTATGAAATATTAAAGCTTGCTACAATAAATGGAGCAAAAGCATTAAATAAAGATAATTTAATTGGAAGTATTGAAGAAGGTAAATTGGCAGATTTAATTATATTAGATTTATCTGATATAATATTACAACCAATCAATGATATTTTTTCTGACATTGTTTATAATGCAAAAGGTACAAATGTTATAACTACAATTATTGGTGGTAATATATTAATGGAAAATAGAAAATTATTAAATATTAATGAAAATGAAGTAATAAAAGATTGCACCGATATTTTAAATTCAAAAAAATAAAAATATATTTTTACTTTAAAAATCAAAGTATATTTTAAGCAATATAAAAACGGTTATATAAATTATAACCGTTTTCTTTTAATTATTATTGTAATTCAATAACAGCTCCTACTTCTGAGAATTTAGCTTTTAATTCTTCTGCTTCTTCTTTAGAAACGTTTTCTTTAACTGTTTTTGGTGCTCCATCTACTAAGTCTTTAGCTTCTTTTAATCCTAATCCTGTAGCATCTCTAACAACTTTTATAACTTTTATTTTTTGATCTCCAGCGCTAGCTAAAACAACATTAAATGATGTTTTTTCTTCTGCTGCAGCTCCAGCTGCTCCTCCAGCTGCTGGTGCAGCAGCTGCTACTGCAGATACTCCAAATTCTTCTTCTATAGCTTTTACTAAGTCAGCTAATTCAACTACTGTCATTTTTTTGATTTCTTCAATCATTTCTTCTTTATTCATTTTATAATCCTCCTAAATTTTATTATTTACTAGTGTTGGTCACTACCCTATTAAATTGATTATGCTTCTGCTGATTCTTTTTGTACTTTAACTTGATCAAGTGCAACTGCAAGTTTTGAGATATTTCCAAGTAAAGCTCCAGCAAGCATTGATAATAATGTTTCTCTTGATGGTAATTTTGCTAAAGTAATTATTTCTTCTGCTGTCATTACTTTACCTTCAATTACTCCACCTTTGATTTTATAAAAATCATTATCTTTGCTAAATTTGTATATTGCTTTTGCTGGTTCTAAATAATCTTCATTACTCATTATTACAGCTGTTGGTCCTGTTAATTGTTCTTCTAATCCTTCAATTCCACATTCAGCTAAAGCTCTTCTTGTTATATTATTTTTTATAACTTTATATTCTGCTTTTGCATTTCTTAATTCTGTTCTAAGATTTGTAACATCTTCAACATTAATTCCTCTGTAATCTGTTAAAAGTACTAGCTTTGCTTCTTTCATTTTAGCAGCTAATGCTGATACTTCTTCTTTCTTTTGGTTTAGTATTTTTTCACTTGCCATTAAATTTCACCTCCTAAAGTTTTAGTATTTATTAAATAAAATTAATAACACTCTTTATAGCCATAGGCATATAAAGAGTGCGTTGTACTCAAATTACATACCTAGGTAGGACTTAGTTGTTGCCTACTGTCTTTGGCTATACTAAATTTAAATTATTTTTGGTCTATATATAAACCAGGTCCCATTGTTGTTGTTACAGCAACACTTCTAATATATTGTCCTTTAGCAGCTGCTGGTTTAGCTTTTATAATAGCATTTATGATTGTTTCATAGTTTTCTAATAATTTTTCTGTTCCAAAAGATACTTTACCAAATGATAAATGTATAATATTAGTTTTATCTAATCTATATTCTACTTTACCAGATTTAATTTCATTTATAGCTTTTGTAACATCCATTGTTACTGTTCCTGATTTAGGGTTTGGCATTAAACCTTTTGGTCCTAATACTTTACCTAATCTTCCAACTACACCCATCATGTCTGGTGTAGCAACAACTACGTCATAATCAAACCAGTTTTCGTTTTGAATTTTTGGTATTAATTCTTCAGCCCCAACAAAGTCAGCTCCTGCTTTTGTTGCTTCATCAGCTTTTGGCCCTTTAGCAAAAACTAAAACTTTTTGTGTTTTACCAGTACCATTTGGAAGTACTACTGTACCTCTTACTTGTTGGTCAGCATGTTTAGAATCTACACCTAATTTAACATGTAATTCAACTGTTTCGTCAAATTTTGCTTTTGGCATTTTTTCAATTAATTCTAATGCTTCTTTAATTTCATATTCTTTGTTTTTTTCAACTAGTTTTGCACTTTCTGCATATCTTTTACCTTTTTTCATTTTTTACCTCCTTTGGTTCTAACGAGCTATGCTCTCCCAATATTATTTTTATTATTCTGTAACTACTACACCCATAGATCTAGCAGTTCCTTCTACCATACTCATTGCTGTTTCAAGTGATGCAGCATTTAAGTCAGGCATTTTTTGTTCTGCAATTGCTTTAACTTGTTCTTTAGTTATTTTAGCAACTTTTTCTTTATTTGGTTTTCCTGATCCTTTTTCAATTTTAATTGATTTTTTAATTAAAACTGCAACTGGTGGAACCTTTGTTATAAATTCAAAAGATTTATCTTTATATACAGTTATAACAACTGGTATTATCATTCCAGGTTGATTAGCTGTTCTATCATTAAATTCTTTAACGAATTGCATAATATTAACACCACTTGAACCTAAAGCTGGACCAACTGGTGGAGCTGGTGTTGCCTTACCTGCTTCTATTTGTAATTTGATAATATTTGAAATTTCTTTTTCTGCCATTTTATATGGCACCTCCTTTTAATTTGCTCTTATTTAACTTTTTGCACTTGAGAAAATTCTAATTCTACTGGTGTTTCTCTACCAAACATAGATACTAAAACTTTAACTTTGTGCTTTTCTGTATTTATTTCTTGAACTGTACCTACAAAACCTTCAAATGGTCCGTTCATTACCTGTACTTGTTCATTTACTTCGTAATCAACATTTATTGGTACATCTTCAAATCCCATATTTCTTATTTCATCATCTGTTAGCGGAATTGGATCTGTTCCAGATCCTACAAATCCTGTAACTCCTCTTGTATTTCTAACAATATACCAAGTTTCTTCTGTTACAATCATTTTTATTAAAACATAACCTGGAAATACTTTTTTTAAATTAGCTTTTCTTTTTCCATCTTTTATTTCTATTTGTTCTTCCATTGGAACAATGATATCAAAAAAGAAATCTTCTAATTCCCTATTCTTAACTGTTTTTTCTAAGTCTGTTTTTACTTTATTCTCGTAACCAGAATATGTATGTACAACATACCATCTTGGCTCCATATCATAATCTTTTCCGAGACATATTGGGCCTCCTTATATTATTCTTTATTGTGCTGGTTGTTCATCAGTACTTGTTACTTGATTTTCTGTTGTTGTTGTTTCTTCAGATGATTGCTCTGCTCCTTCATTTGTTTGGGAAGCATTTTCATCTGTTGATTGTTCTTGGCTTGAAGATACAACTGATTCTTTAATTTTATCTAAACCATATTTATTTGCTGCCTCAAATGTAATATCTAGTACAAATACTATCGCAGCTAAAAACAATACTATTACAATAACAGCTAATGTATTATTAGCTAATTGTTTAGCTGATGGCCAGTTTACCTTTTTTAGTTCTGCTTTGAATCCTTTAAAAAAGCTTGGCTTATCTTTTTTACCTTTTTTTTCTTTTTTATTTATTGCTTGTTCTTTTTTAGCCATTTTATTTCCTCCTTAAAATAGCTTATTTTTTCTATTTTGTTTCTTTGTGTGTTGTACGTTTTTTACAGTATTTACAGTATTTTACTATTTCTAGTCTATCTGTATTATTTCTTTTATTTTTTGACGTCATGTAATTTCTTCTTTTACATTCTGTACATTCTAATGTTATGTTTTCTCTTGGTCCTTTTGCTGCCATTTATATACACCTCCGAATTTTTACATTACTTTTTTTGAAACGATGTGATCGTATGTCCGTAATATACATACGCTTGAATATTTTACCATATAAAACCATATATGTCAATGAATTTTAAGTATTTTTTTTATTTTTTCTTTTTCTTTTTTTGCACTGAAAATCCAAACTTTCCTTGTTTTTTTCCAAGCTCATAATATCCACCATTTGAATATGCTATTAAATTGCATTTCGATATATCAAATGCACCATTTTCGTCTATATATTTTTCATCTGCATTAATTGCTAAAACTTGTGCAACAAACATATGATGTGTTCCAAGTTCTCTTATTTCTTTAACCTTGCATTCTACAGATACAGGACTTTCTTTTATTAATGGGCACTTTACAAAATTAGCCTTTTCCTTATGCAAATTCATTTCTTTAAATTTATCATAATCTTTTCCACTTCTAACTCCGCACCAATCAGTCTGTTGTACCAAATCCTTTGTTGTTAAATTTATAACAAATTCTCCTTGTTCTTTTATTAAATTATAAGAATATCTATTAGGTCTTACAGATATATATACCATTGCAGGATCCGTATTTAATATTCCTGTCCATGCAACAGTTATAATATTTGACTTTTCCATATCTCCACAAGAAACCATAACAGCTGGTATTGGATATAAAAATGTTCCTGGTTTCCACATTACTTTTCCCATATTATTTCCTCCTATTTTTCTTTTTTAGCTTTAAACATAACACATTATATCATTATATTTGTAAAAATTAAAGTAAAAAAAGACATAAAAAAACAATATTTAATTACAATATTATCTTTTTTATATCTTCCCTTAAAACTTTTTAATAAAAAAAATCTAGCAACAACCTATCTTCCCAGCAGGGTAACCCGCAAGTATTTTCGGCACATTTAGGCTTGACTTCTGTGTTCGGAATGGGAACAGGTATTACCCTAAATGTCATAGTCACTAGAAAATTATAGTATGCAATTCAAGCACACTCAAAAATACATAGATGAAATTTAAGTTTTAGGGTTTAATCTTTAAATTGTGGTTAAGCCCTCGATTTATTAGTATTGGTCAGCTACATGCATTACTGCACTTACACCTCCAACCTATCTCCACATAGTCTTTGTGGAATCTTACTACCTTACGGTATGGGATATCTTATCTTGGGGTGGGCTTCACACTTAGATGCTTTCAGCGTTTATCCCTTCCCTACTTAGCTACTCAGCCGTGCCATTGGTATGACAACTGATACACCATTGGTAAGTTCAACCTGGTCCTCTCGTACTAAGGTCAACTCCCCTCAAATATCCTGCGCCTGCGACAGATAAGGACCGAACTGTCTCACGACGTTCTGAACCCAGCTCGCGTACCACTTTAATGGGCGAACAGCCCAACCCTTGGAACGTACTTCCGCTCCAGGATGCGATGAGCCGACATCGAGGTGCCAAACCTCCCCGTCGATGTGAACTCTTGGGGGAGAT
>ENA-OURC01000019-OURC01000019.1-human-gut-metagenome-genome-assembly--contig:-NODE-19-length-103674-cov-9.0152_pt1 | contig 103674 bp, 109 predicted proteins | sample MGYA00243026_ERZ508738 | MGnify/ENA primary metagenome ERZ508738 (study PRJEB26277, sample SAMN04329806) | human gut metagenome | biome: human-associated habitat | host: Homo sapiens | place: USA...
AACTAGAAGAAGAGACAGAAAAAATATTGAAAAAGGTATGGCTCATATTCATTCTAGTTTTAACAATACAATCGTTACAATTACAGATGTTCAAGGAAATGCAATTTCTTGGGCAAGTGCTGGTGAACTAGGTTTTAAAGGTTCAAGAAAAAGCACACCATTTGCAGCAGGAGAAGCAGCTGAAACAGCAGCTAAAGCAGCAATGGAACACGGATTAAAATCAGTAGAAGTATTTGTAAAAGGACCAGGTTCTGGTCGTGAAGCAGCAATTAGGTCATTACAATCAGCAGGATTAGAGATTAGCTCAATTAAAGATGTTACTCCAATTCCTCACAATGGTTGTAGACCACCAAAAAGACGTAGAGTATAAGGAAGGTGAAAAATAAAATGGCAAGATATAAAGATGAACAATGTCGTATTTGTCGTAGAGAAGGACAAAAATTGTTCTTAAAAGGATCAAGATGTTATTCAGATAAATGCAGTATTTCTAGAAGAAATTATGCGCCAGGTCAAAACGGCCAAAAGAAGAAAAAACTATCTGAATATGGTACTCAATTAAGAGAAAAACAAAAAACAAAATCATTCTATGGTGTAAGTGAAAAACAATTCAGAAAATACTTTGATATGGCAGCAGCTACAAAAGGAATCACTGGTGAAGTATTACTACAAATTCTAGAAACAAGACTAGACAATATTGTATATCGTTTAGGATATGGTAGCTCAAGAGCACAATCTAGAATGTTAGTAACACACGGAACTTTTGAAGTAAATGGACATAAAGTTGATATTCCATCTTACTTAGTAAAAGCAGGAGATGTTATTTCTGTAAGAGAAATAAGAAAAGACAATGGTTTTATTAAAGCAAATGTAGAAGCAAATGCAGCAAGACCAGTACCAGAATGGCTACAAAAAGATGAGAAAAATTTAAGTGGTAAAGTTGTAAGATTACCATCTAGAGAAGATGTAGATCTTCCAGTTGAAGAACATTTAATAGTAGAGCTTTACTCTAAATAATTAGATAATAATTTAATTGTAAAAATAGAAATGTTTTTCTATTTATCTATTAGGAGGTAAAAAATGATAGAATTTGAAAAGCCAAATATTAAATGCTTAGAAGTAAACGAAGAAAAACACTATGCAAAATTTGTATGTGAACCATTAGAAAGAGGATATGGAATTACAATAGGTAACTCTTTAAGAAGAATTTTATTATCATCTCTTCCAGGTACTGCAATTACAAGTGTAAAAATCGATGGCGTATTACATGAATTTTCTACAATACCAAATGTTGTAGAAGACGTTCCTGAAATTATAATCAACTTAAAAAGTGTTTGTTTAAAACAAGATAAAAATGAACAAAAAACTTTAAGAATTGACTTTAAAGGTCCAGGAGAAGTTAAAGCAGGAGATATAATTACAGATGGAACAATAGAAGTATTAAACCCAGATTTACATATTGCAACAGTTGCAGAAGGTGGACATTTAGTAATGGAAATGACTGCTGATATGGGAAGAGGCTATAACAATGCTGAAAAGAACAAGAAACCAGATCAAGCATTAGGCGTACTTCCAATTGACTCTATATATACACCTGTTAAAAAAGTAAATTATGCAGTAGAAAACACTAGAGTCGGACAAATGGTAGATTACGATAAATTAACAATCGAAGTTTGGACAAATGGAGGATTAACTCCAGATGAAGCTTTAAGTTTAGCTGCAAAAGTTATGACAGGTCACTTAGAACTATTTATTGACTTATCAGAAACTACTAAAAACACACAAGTAATGGTAGAAAAAGAAGAGTCTCAAAAAGAAAAAGTTCTTGAAATGTCAATTGAAGATTTAGAATTATCAGTTAGATCATTCAATTGCTTAAAGAGAGCAGGAATTTCTACAGTAGAAGATTTAATAAACAAATCAGAAGCTGAAATGATGAAAGTAAGAAATCTTGGTAAAAAATCTTTAGATGAAGTAACAAATAAGTTACATGCATTATCATTAGATTTTAGAAAAGAAGATGAATAATAGACTAAAAGGAGGGAAATGAATTGGCTACAAATAGAAAATTAGGTAAAACAACAGATATTAGATTAGCAATGTTAAAAACTTTAACAACTGATTTAATGTTACATGAAAAAATAGAAACTACTGAAGCTAGAGCAAAAGAAGTAAAAGCAATTGCAGATAGTTTAATTTCATTAGCAGTAAAAGAAAAAGACAATTTTGAAATGGTAGACGTTAAAGTTTCTAAAGCAAAATTAGATAGCAAAGGAAATAAAGTAACAGAATTAGTAAAAAGCAAAAATGGTAAAGAATATCTAAGAGTAGTAAAAGAAACAACAACTGAAAAAAGACAAAAAGATATGCCATCAAGATTAAATGCTAGAAGAAAAATGATGAAAAACATCAATAAAGTTAAAGATAGTGAAGGAAATAACATTGATTTAACTGCAAAATTATTTAATGAAATTGCTCCTAAATATGAAGGAAGAGTTGGTGGATACACAACTATGCTTAAATTAGGACCAAGAAAAGGTGATAATGCAGAAATGGTTATTTTAAAACTAGTTTAATAATTGTTTCAAAGAAGCAAATATAGGAGAGTGTGAAATATGGAAATACTAAAATATATCATATTAGTTATTTATATTATTGTATGTATTGCTCTAATTGTTTTAGCAACAATACAAAAAAGTGAGAGACCAGGAGCTTCAGGAACAATTACAGGTTCTTCAACCAATAACTTTTATGAGCAAAATAAGGGAAGAACAAAGGAAGGTAAACTAAAAAAATGGACAATAATTCTTGGAATTGTGTTTGTTGTATTAGCAATTGCCTTAGGAATCCTATATCTAGTATAAAAACTATAAAATGTGGCAGAATAAAGTTCTGCCACATTTTGCTGTATATAATATCGGCACGTCGCTTGCACTTGGGATATATTTTTTCTCGTCTAAAGCACGAAAAAATATATACCAAAGTCGCTGTGCCTACTCTATAAGATTTTAATGTATAAAAAGTATAACTAATTAAAGTTATGACATAATAAAAGTAAAGGAAAAGTATGAAAGAAGAGTTAAAGAAGGATAATCAAGAATTTGAAAAAGATAAGTATGTAGGAGTTTTTCAAAAAAGTAAAAACTTCGGTTTTGTTGTGCTTGATGATAGAAAAATAAAAGCAGATATATACATATCTAAAAAGAACAGCAAAAAGGCTAAAAATAATCAAAAGGTAGTAGTGCAAATATTAAAATTACCTGAAAAAAATAGAAAAGCAGAAGGCAAAATAATTGAAATACTAGGCAATATAAATCAAGCAGGAGTGGACATGCTTTCATTAGTAAAAGACTATGACTTGCCATATGAATTTCCAGAAGCAGTTATAAACGAAGCAAAAGCAATAAAACAAGAAGTAGCTAAAAAAGACATTCCAAATAGATTAGATTTAAGAAATAAAATAATATTTACTATTGATGGAGAAGATGCAAAAGACTTAGATGATGCAGTATCAGTAGAAAAATTAAAAAATGGAAATTATCTTTTAAATGTGTCTATTGCAGATGTTAGCTATTATGTGCAAGAAAAATCTAAACTTGATAAAGAAGCAATAATTAGAGGTACTAGTATATATATGTTAGATAGAGTAATTCCAATGCTTCCAAAAGAGCTATCAAATGGAATATGTAGTTTAAATCAAAAAGAAGATAGATTTGCAATAACTGTTTTAATGGAAATAAATAAAAAGGGTGAAGTAGTATCTTCAGACATACAAAAAAGTGTAATAAAAGTAACTAGAAGAATGAGTTACAAAGAGGTACAAACTATACTAGACGAAATAGAAGGAGCAGAAGATAAGGGTATATTTAAACCAAAAGCAAAACAAAAATTATTAAAAGAATGTGAACCATACTTTGAACACTTTAAAAGAATGGCAGAACTTGCCAATATATTAAAACAAAGAAGAACAAAAGCAGGAAGCCTAAATTTAGATATTCCAGAAAGCAAAATAACATTAGATGAACAAGGAGTAGCAATAAATGTAGACAAATATGAAATGTATTTTGCAAATGAAATTATAGAGCAATTTATGCTAACTGCAAATGAAACAGTAGCAGAAAAATTTTATTGGTTAGAGGCTCCATTTATATATCGTGTGCATGAGGTACCAGACGAAGAAAAAATAGCAGAACTAAATAAATTCTTATGGAATTTAGGATATAAAATAAAAGGAAACAAAGACAATATACATCCAAAAGCATTTGCAGAAGTTTTAGAAAAAGTAAAAGGAAAACCAGAAGAAAGAGTAGTATCAAACCTTATACTAAGAACTTTAAAAGTAGCAAGATATGAAGCAGAAAACAAAGGGCACTTTGGAATTGCAAGTAAATACTATTGCCATTTCACATCACCAATAAGAAGATACCCAGACTTATTCATACACAGAATAATATCAAAATATTTAGAAGAAAACTATCAACTAAAAGAAAATGAAATAGAAAAGTATAGTAGTCAAGCAGTAAAATATGCAGAACGTTCATCTGAAAGAGAAAAAATTGCACAAAAAGTAGAGCGAGATGCAGACGCAATTAAAAAAGCTGAATATATGCAAAGCAAAATAGGTGAAGAATACGAAGGAATTATTTCAAGTATAACATCATTTGGAATGTTTGTAGAACTTCCAAACACAGTAGAAGGACTAATACGTTTTGATGATTTAGGAAACGAATACTTTATATATGACGAAGAAAAGAAAACACTTCAAGGAGAAAAAAGCAAGAAGATATATAAAATAGGAGACAGCATAAAAGTGCGTGTAATCTTCGCAGACAAACTAACAAGAAAAGTAGACTTTGAAAAAATTTCAGGATAAAAACGTGCCAAATTATGGCACGTTTTAGTATATAAAATACATTGTAACAGCAAATGCAAAGCCTATAATAGTAAGAAAGATCAAAATTAAGCCTCCGGGCTTATTTTTGTTTACTACAATTTCATAAAAACCATAACTAATACTTTCAACCAAAGCGAGTAATGCAAACAAAACCACTAAAAAACTTACAACCATAAAAATCTCCTTTTAAATTCCTGTTAGCAAAAATCCTGAATCAACTACAACTTCAGGCTCAACTTTAAAAAATGAATCTTGATAATGTTGTAACCAGTTATAATTCTCTAATTCTTGCATAGTTTTAAAATTTTTTAAAGCATAATTACCAAAACCACTACAATCAGACTTCAATTCTTTTGAAGTTTTATATAAATAATGTAAAAGTAATTTCTCTAAATAATTATTAGCATATTCCTGAGTTAGTTTTATTTGCTGTTCAGTATTAGTATTAGATAATTGCTTAATAGAAGAAATAGTTGCATTTGCCTTAACCTTTATTTTTATATAAGGCGTTCCATTTAAAAGTGAAACATTGATTTTAGGGCTTGTAGTAAAATCAAAATATAAATCAATTAAATTCTCCTTGTTTTCAGGGTCTGGCATTGAAATATTACAGCTCTTAACCTTACCAGTGACAATCAAGTGAGCAACAGTTTCTAAAGGAGTTAAAGTACCAACAAGTTTATCTTGTCTAAACACTGCAGTACCAACATTTTCAACACCATTTTTTGCCTCTAAAATCTCACTACCAGAATCATCAGAACTTTTATTGTTAGAAGACTGATTAGAATCAGCTTTAGAAATTACATTGCCGTAGAAGTGCAACAGGTTGAGAAGCAAGAGATGTTATTTTATTCATAAATTGTCCAAGATTAGCATCTACAATATATCCAGTATATTCACTAGAATTGGGAAATGTAGCATAAAACTTCGTTATTAAATTGTCCAAAGTTGGTTTTACACTTGCAATATAATCCCTAGCAGAGGAAGTGGTTATAAGAATATTGGTATCAGGTCTAATTTGTACTTTGTTAGCTAAAGAAAATATTTCTTCTTTAATTCCAGACATTGCAATTTTTTCAGAAAATATTATAAGCTTACAATGAGACAAGTTTATTTCTTTACTAGAATAAGTATTTATTAAATTAAGTGCAGCGTCAATAGAAGGAGCCTCTATTGTATCCATAATTATAGAAGAGCTTTCATTTGAAGAGCCTTCACCAGAAGCGGCACTTGGTTTAGTAAATTGGAATGTAACTTTTAATCTTTCTGTATCTCCAACATCTATGCCTAGTGCAACAATATAAGTTAAATCATCTATACTTTGAATACGGTGACTACTTGTAAATGCAAAAGAAAATAATATTGCAACTAATATAATCAAAATATACTTATATGCGTTTTTCATTAACAATTCCTTTCATTTTTTGACTTCGTAAATATTTAATATTAGCCAAAATTAAAATAATAAAACTCAAGGCAAATACTAAAATTAAAATAATATATCTATATACAGTATTTTCTAGAAAGCTTATTTCTTGCATATTTTTAGGAATTAGAGCAGTTCCAAATATAAATAAAGCAAACAAAGTAGAAATCCATTTTGAATATTTCAAATTTGTAACTCTTTTAAATATGCTAGTAGAAAAGTATAGTACAATTGCCAAATAACATATGATAGAGAGTAGCCAAATAAGTAAAAATAATGCATCTAACCTTTGGAAAAATCTACTAAAATCTATAAAACGAGATGCTAAATAAATAGGAAATATTTGTTGCTCTATAATGGTAGGTGGAAAAATAAAAAGTAAGGTTGCCACACTAATTAGTAAGAAAAATGCAGAAAGTCCAACAGATGTATAAGCTACCTTTTTAAAATCTCTTTGATTCTTCAAATAAGGTGGAAGAAGGTATATACAAGCAATTCCACCAAAGGCAAATAAATCGCTTAACCCACTAAAAAATGTTGTATAAGCACCATTCCCTAAAATAGGGAAAATCTTTTGAAAGGTAAGGTCCTTCCAATTTCCTATAAATATAAAAATTATACTAACAGAAACTAATATGGTAAAAAATAAATTAGCGCGTGCAATAGAAACAATATTAAGCTTATTCATAATTACAATAGCAATTAAAAACAAAATCATAATTATAGGCAAAGAAGTTCTAGGAAAAAATATAAGCTTTAGTCCCTCTGAAAAACTTCTAAGCAGTATTCCAGTGATAAAAATAATATAAAGTAAAAATAAAATTGAAATACCTATTTTTAAAACCTTGCCACCTAAAAATTCGGCAATATCTATAATATTTAAACCAGGAAAACTCTCTAATAACTTACAAATCAAGAAGATTAGGATTATTACAATAGCACTAATATATATAACATTAAGAATAGAAGCAGAAGCGTGTTCAGCTACGATACTTCTGGGTAAGCCTAAAATTATGTGATTTATAACAATAGCAACAATTAAAATAATTGCTTCCCATTTTCCTAATTTTTGTTCTGTCATAAAACTGCTCCTTTCTATTTATATTTCCAAGTTCTGCTTATGTGAGACTGTGAGCTTTGCTTTTTGGTATTTAAATAATCAGGTCTTTTTTCACGTTTCCACATTGGGCCTAAGAAAAATCCACTTTCATTTATATTTGTAATAGGGCTATATGGTGCCATAAATGGAACTCCAAAAGATTTGATACTGCACAAAATGGTAGCATATACACAAAGCCCAACAGCAATTCCGAAAAATCCTGCAATATACCCTAAAAGAGTAAAGCCAAACCTTAGTATTCTCAAATGATAACCAAAGTAAAAATCAGGAATGGCAAAAGATGCTATACCAGTAATTGCAACAACAATGATTAAAATAGGGCTTACAATATTAGCACTAACAGCAGCTTGTCCTAAAACCAAAGCACCAACAATACCAATAGTTGGACCAATAGGAGAGGGAACCCTTAACCCAGCTTCACGAATAAGTTCAAAAGAAATTTCCATAAGTAAAATTTCAAAAATAATAGGAAATGGAACATTTTCTCTTGAGGCAATTACAGAAAACAGCAATTCAGTTGGTAGTAGCTCTTGGTGAAAATCTGAAATTGCAACATATAATCCAGGAAGAAGTAGTGTTATAAAAATCGAGATTAAGCGCAAAATTTTTGAAAAATTTGCAAACTGAAATTTTAAATTGCTATCTTCAGGTGATGCAATAAAATCGGTAAAAGTAGCTGGCATAATAAGAACATAAGGATTTCCATTAACTATAACTACTACTTTGCCACTATATAAATGCTTAGAAGCCTTATCAGGTCTTTCTGTGGATATTATTTGTGGAATTGTGTAATTGTTTTTATCTTCGATCAATTGCTGAAGTTCACCACTAGAAAGCAAAGTATCAATTTTTAAATTGCTAACTCTGTATTTTACCTCTGCAACTAAATCAGCATTTGCAATATCTTGCATATAACAAATACAACATTTTGTTTTACTTAAATTACCAACCTCAATACTTTCTATTATTAGATTTTCATTATTGATAATTCGGCGAAGTAGAGAAGTGTTAGTACGAATATTTTCAACAAATCCTTCTTGAGGTCCTTTAATAATAACCTCATTATTAGGAGGCTCAACACCTCTTTGTTTAAATCCTTTTACATCAATATCATAAGCAATTCCTAGAGTATCAACAAAAAGCAAACAATTACCCATATTAACACCATTAAAAGCATCTTTAAAAGAGCTAACTTTTTTGACACTATTTTGAGGAAGCAAACAGTCAGAGATATATGTTTCTAAATCAAATTTTTTAACTTTTCTAACAGTAATATTATTTGTTTTAGCCTCATTTATAATCTGATTTTGTTCACCATCAAAAATATTAGCTCTATTACGCATCATAAGAGCTTCTAGTACATTATCATTTACAAGCTCCGAATTTACCATACCATCAATTAAAAGAAGAAAAGCTTGGTATTGTCTATTTCTAGCTGTCAAAGTAAATTCTCTAACAATAATATCACTATTTATTAAAAGATTATACTTAACCTTAACATACTCAAGATTAACAGAAAGGCTAGGAAAAATGTTCTCTACTTCAAAAATTTCTTCATTTTTATCAAGCTCCTCAGGAGTCATACTAACATTATTGCCATCATTTTCATAAGGGCTAGATAAGGTAAAATTATATTCATTTTGGTCAGGTGAATCAAACACACTTTTAACTATATTTGTAAGCTTATCTTTAAAATTCATAATAACTCCAAAACATAAAAATTCTACATTTATTATTTTCCATAACATGAAAAAATATTCAAGAAAATGTCAATCTATGGGGGCTTTAATTTGCTAAATACTTGTTTTTTTCAATAATATGTGATATAAAAAAATAGTAAATATTTTTTAAAAGGTGGAGAAAACATGGAAGGAAATGAAAGAATAAATCAATTATTAGCATCTCTAGAACAAATACATGTAAAAAAAGAAGAAGATAGAAGATTACTTGAAGAAATAAAACAAGCCTTGGCAAACAACGAAATTGCAGAAGCAATGGAAAAGTTACAGATATTTAACGAAAGACAAGAAGAAAATGAAAAAATAGAGGAAACAGAAGAAACACCGGAAAAAGAAAAAGTTAAAAAGACAGTAAAAACAAAAAAGAATGTGAATAATAATTCGGAAGAGAGTACATATCCAATAGAATTACAAGATGAGGAACTAGAAAAAACATATTTAGGTTTGCTATTAAACAATCCTAAATCAATAAGTATGTACTATTTTGTATATGAAGATTGTTTATTTGATAGTGAAGATTTAATAAATATATATAAAGGGGTACTATTTACAGAAGGCGCCAAATATTCATCTGAACAAGCCAAAAACAATTTTAACTTTGGAAAAGTAACTAAAGAAATAATGGACTTAAAAGAAGATCTAAAATATACATATGAACATGGCTCTTATGATTTTGAAAAAGTTTACACAGAATTAAAAAAGCTTTTTATATTAAGGAAAAGATATAAAAGTATGCCAATTAAGGAAACACAAGATAAAATTGCTGAAATAAGACACTATAGTCTATATGATAGTATGTCAGTAGAAGAAGTTGAAGCAGCAATAAATCAAGTTACTGTTACAGGTAAATTTAAACAAGCAATATTAAATTCAAATGTTACAGATTTCTTAGTAAAAGGACAAAATGAATTGACATCAGGATTAGATTTTCCTTTTCCTATATTAAGTAGTGTATTTAAAGGAATAAGAAAAGGAGAAACAATGGCATTTGCTATGCCATCAAACTCTGGAAAAAGTAGATTTACAATAAATTTAGTCGCTAACATAGCGTTTATACATAAAAAGAAAGTGTTAATTATTTCAAATGAAATGTCTGAAGAAAAGATGAAATTGTGTTTAATAACTACTATTTTAAATAACCCAGAAATTCAGAAACTACATGGACAAGACATTGTAAAATCAGAAGGTGAACTACTTGAATTTAAATTTAGACCAGATAATCCTAAAGAGGCTGATGTTGACGAAAATGGATTTGTTTTACAAAATGAAAAAGAAACTAGAGAGCAATTTATAAAAAGACTTTCAAAAATATCAACTGAATTTAATAAAACAGTTAAAGCAACAGACTGGTTAAATGAACAACTAAACAACTGTATATATTTTATAAATATTACAGACCATACAAATGACGAGTTAAAAAAAGTAATTACAAATTACTATTATAAAGAAAAGATAGAGTATATGTTTTATGATACAATGAAAACAGATACTCAAAACATAGGAAAAAGCGAAGAAATCAAGAAGACTGCTACAATTATATCTAATTTAGCACAAAACTTAAATATATTTATAGGATATACAATGCAGATTACAGAAACACCTACATTGCCAATAAACTTAACAATCAATGATTTATCAGAAAGTAGAACAGTAAAAGAGGTTTTAGATACACTTTGCTTAATAAAACAAATAGATAATAGAACACTTAAAGATTATGAATATTCTTTAGAAGAAGTTAGTGATACATACTATCCTTTAAAAGAATACAAAGATCCAGATGAAAGATATTATGCATGTGTTGTAGACAAAAATAGAGCAGGTTCTAAGCCTAAGGTATTGTTTAATTTGAATTTAGCATATAACAGATGGGTAGAAGTTGGATATTTAAGATTAAAAGAACAAAAATAGTCAGTTTGGGAGTAATTCCCAAACTGACCTTTTAATTTAAAGAATTATACAAATTAGTCCACCACTGCCTTCATTAACAATACGCTCTAATGTCTCTTGAAGTTTAGCTTGAGCATCATCCGGCATTCTAGCCAGTTTATTTTGCAATCCTTCATTAACAAGTTCATGTAAGTTTTTGCCAAAAATGTTAGACTCCCAAATTTTCTTAGGGTCTGATTCAAATTCAGAAAGTAGGTAATTTACCAAATCTTCAGACTGTTTTTCGCTACCAACAATAGGAGATACTTCGGTTTCAATATCTGCTCTTATCATATGTATACTTGGAGCTTTAGCTTTTAATTTTACTCCAAAGCGAGTACCTTGTTTTACCATCTCAGGTTCTTCTAAAATCAATTCATCAATTGAAGGAGTTACAATTCCATAACCAGTGGCTTTTACTTCTTCTAAAGCATATGCAATTTTATCATATTGTTTTTTAGTTCTTGCAAACTCTGTCATAGTGCTAAATAGTGCACCTTCATTATCAATTTCAACACCAGAAATTTCTGTTAAAACTTTATAGAATAACTCGTCAACTAATTCGATAGAAACTCTTACACTGCCTTCACCAAGTCTAACTTCGGTTAATGAAGTTCTAGTAATTACCTTAGTATTTTGAAGTTGACCAATACTACTATCTACTTGTTTTAGTATACGAATATTATCAAAAGCCTTTTCAATTTCGTCATATAATTCAACTTTTAACCAGTGGTCATCAGGTAAACCATCAACCCAACGAGGAAAATCAATATTAATTGTTTCAATAGGAAACTCATATAAAATCTTACTAAAGATGTCATCAATATCTTCAATATCTAATCTAGCACAGTCTGTAGGTAAGACAGACACACCATATTTTTCTTCTAGTTTTTTAGCTAAAGCTTTAGTATAATCAGAAAATGGATCATCACTATTTAAAACAATAACAAAAGGTTTGTTAAGCTCTTTTAATTCCTTTACAACGCGTTCCTCAGCATTGATGTAATCTTCTCTAGGAATATCTGTAATACTTCCATCAGTAGTTACTAAAATACCAATAGTAGAGTGTTCAGCTATTACTTTTCTAGTGCCAATTTCAGCAGCTTCTTCAAAAGGTATTTCTTCCTCATACCAAGGCGTTTTTACCATACGAGGCATATCGTCTTCTAAATAGCCAATAGCATTATTAACTAAATAACCAACACAATCTACAAGCCTTGTCTTGAACTTTAAATTATCTCCTATTGTAATTTCAACAGCCTCATTTGGAATAAACTTAGGCTCAGTAGTCATAATAGTTCTTCCACCAGCACTTTGTGGAAGTTCGTCTCTAGCTCTTTCTTTTTTATACTCGTTATCAATATTTGGAATAACAAGTAAATCCATAAAATTTTTAATAAAAGTTGACTTTCCGAGTACGTACAGGGCCAACAACACCAACATAAATGTCGCCATCAGTACGTTCTGCTATATCTTGATATAACTTTAAATTCTCATCCATGAATTATTTTAACCCCCTCTAAGAAATGTTTGTACTAAACTTTATTTAATGTATATTTAGCCAATCCAAAACTTATGACAAAAATTTAAAATTATTTCATAAGTACTTTAAAAAAAATAAAACTTATAATATAATAAAAACAAAAGGAGGAGTATCTATGAAAAAAGTATTATTAATTATATTAGTAGTAATAGTTGTTGCTGCACTTGCAGTGGGAGTTTATTTATTGATTCCAAAAAATGCTACTAAAGTAACATTTGAGGGAGAACAATGTTTAGCAATAGGATTTATAGCTAATGGAAAAGAAAAAGATTTTAGTGAAAAGTATTTGAATGGTAGTGAGGATTTTAGCAAACTTACTACAATTACTTCAGGAGATGAAGATCAATTTGTAGTAGTTCCTAAAGGAAAAGATTCAAAAATTAAAGTTTGGACATACAAAGTTACAGAAGCTGGAGAAATTGTAATAGATAAGGTTATTGCAGAAAATGTAAGTGAACCTATACTTATAAAAGCAGAAACAGCGGAAGTTGTTCCAAAGGTTGGCATAGAATATGAGGGTAATAATCAAAAAATAGTTTTACCTTTAATTCTTAGTGGAAAAGATGGTAAAATAATTCTTGGAGAAAAGAGCAATTTAATAAAAGACATATCTGAGTATTAAGTGTATAAAAACACAAATATCTATTGCAAAATATAAAAAGTTATATTATTATAATTATATAATAAATTCAAAAGAAAAGTAAGAAAGAAACACGAAAATGGGAAAAACTAAAACCTTTGCAGGAGTAGAGAGAGCTACAACATTAACAAATAACAACCAAGCTAAGAGATTAGCTTTATTAAGCATATTCAGGGCAGATATTAAATATTAAATATTAAAATATTTAATACCTGTCCTTTTTACGTGTCAAAAAATAAAAAGGAGGATGATGTTTAAATAAATTATAAAAAAATACAAAACGAAAATAAATGGAAAGGAATATGATGATATATCATATAAAGGTAAAAGAAAAAATGAAAGCAAAAAACAAAAGAAATTACTTAAGAGAAAATGGTATTACTCTAATAGCGTTAGTAGTAACTATTGTGGTACTTTTAATTTTAGCAGGAGTAAGCGTGAATGCCCTATTTGGAAATAATGGGATAATAGAAAAGGCAAAAGAAGCACAAAATAAAATGGATAAAGCTACAGAGAATGATCAAAAAGAAATCAATGAATTAACTAATTGGCTAGATAATCAAGTAAATGGAACCACAGGTGGAGGCACAACGGGAGAAGATGACAATCCATCAACAACACCTAAAATCTCAAGATTAATAGGAACAGTAGTAGATAAAAATACAAAAGCAGAAGATGCATATGGAAATAAAATAACAATACCAAAAGGATTTAAAGTATTAGCACATGGAACTGCAGCAGGTTCAGCAACTTATACATATAGTGGAGACAATATTCCAGCAGTACAAGATGGAATAGTAATAGAAAATGGAACAGATGGAAATCAATTTGTGTGGGTGCCAGTAGGAACAATAAAAAATAAAAATAATACAACAAGTACAATAACTTTAGGAAGATATAGTGACTTTACTGCGAAAAGTGGAGTATATATACCTATTCAAAGTGCAAAAAATTATGAACAAGAAACAATAATAACAATTGGGGGTAGACAAAATCAAAATTATACAATTTCAAAATTAGGATTAGAAAACAAAGAAAAAGCCACAATAAAAATAAATAAGGCGATTCAGCTAGAGGAAATAATAGACAATGTAGAAGTAATAAGGACTGCTCCGGAGCCTGATATGAAATTTAATCATAAAGAATTAACAGAATTTAGAAGTGGCAATTCAGCAGAAGATTCAACGGCTCAAAATGCAACAGCTAGAGATTTGAAAACGTTTATAGAAACCAGTTTGACAAATGGAGGCTATTATATAGCACGATTTGAAGCAAGTGGAACAACATCAAAAATAACTTCAAAATATAATCAAACGGTATTAACCAATATAAATCAACGAAGTGCAGCAAAGTTAACAAGAGAAATGTATGGAGAAGTAAAAGAAAATAATGAATTAATATATGCTAGCGATTTAGTAAATAGTTATGCGTGGGATACAGCAATAATATTTATACAAACATACTCAGAAAAAACAAATTATGCAAGTCATAATGAAAGTAAAACAACAAGAGATTTTACAGTGACAGGAAAAAACAATGACAAATATTGTAATATATGGGATATGTCAGGAAATGCTAGAGAATGGACAACAGAATACTCTACCTGCTCTAACAGTACCTACTTCGTCCCTTGTGTTTTTCGTGGAGGGTATTACGACTTGGCTCATGGTGGAGGAGTAACCGGTGGTTGCACATCTAGTCGTGGTACTGACAACACGACTGATAGCAGCAACTTCATTGGTCTACGTCCCCTACTTTATGTGAAGTAGTTTTGGAGACTGGTTTAATGGAACGCAAATAGTTTATCTAAAAATAAAATACAAAATCAACAGGTGAACAGGGTAAAAAGTATAAAGCAAATACTTTATCTTTTTGCCTTGTTTTCCGTTATATAAGCAAATAAATATTATAGGCAAAATTGTGCCAATACATAAAAGTATATATAAATAATGGTATCCATAAATAATAATATTGATTCCATATTTAATAATACAAGCAGTGATATAAAATATTACCATACCAAGTTTATCATTCTTAAAAAAGTAAAACAAAAATATTATTGCAACACCCCAAAAGCCATAATCAAAACAGCATACTTCAGAAACTATACATAATAATATAGCAGGAATAAAGCCAAATATTTTATTTATTGTTAAGTTAAATTTCTTATCTTTAGTAAGTTCGAAAGTACAGTTTGAAATCTTATCATATAACAATATAGCAAGCAAACCTACAAATAAAGTGCCAAAAATATTAAAAGAAAAATTATTTGTAAACATAGAGTCAAATAACATAAAAGGAACTTGTGAAATTATTGCAAAGCAAAATAATCTCAAGAGATACTTTTTTAGATTTTTAGTATGAATATATCCTTCAGAAATTTGAAAAGCAAATATAGGGAAAGCAATTCTTCCAATTACATTAAATAAAGTAGTTTGTCCAAAATACGCAACACTTGTATGGTCTATAAGCATTGAAATCATTGCAATGCACTTTAAAATAAAACTTGTCATATTAAAATTAGCCCTTTCTTAATTTTGTATATTATACATTAAATTATCAAAAAAATATATAACAATTTTAAAAAACATAAACTTGCTTGTTATTCACAAAATAATATGATAAAATTACAAAATAAAAAATAACAAACGGAGGGCAATATGAACATAGGAATAGATGTAGATGATACAATATCAAATTCATTTGAAACAATATTTGCAGATTCACAAAAATTTGACATAGAGCTAGGAAACAGTGGAGAGCCTAAACAATATGGAAAAATTTCAGACCATAATCAAATAGAGACATTATACTCTCACTGGACAAGTGAACAAATAGATGCGTTTTGGAATAAGTATTTTATAAAAGTATTAACAATAGCCAGACCAAAAGATTGTGCAACAGAGGTAATAAAAAAATTAAAAGAAGAAGGCAATAACATAGTTATAATTACTTCTAGATATGAGTATGCAGAAGGTGGAACAGAAATAGAAGATTATACAAGAAAATGGCTTGAAAAAAATGGAATAGTATATGACAAGCTAGTTTTAGGAGCACAAGATAAGTTGCAAGCAGCTAAAGAAAACAATATAGATTTATTTATTGATGACAGTATAAAACATTGCAGAAATGTGCAATCTGGAAATATAAGAACACTCTTATATACGTCGATTTGTAACCAAGGAGTAGAAACTCCAGACTTAGAAAGAGCATATTCATGGGTGCAAATTTATGATAAATATCACAAATATTTTCAAAAATAGTTGTAAAATTCCAAGAAAATTGATATACTAATACATATAAATTTCTTAAGAAAAAGGAGGTTTCTTTATGGAAGAAGAAAACAAAGAAATAAAAGAGGTTGAAAGTTTAGTTGAAACTAATGGAGAAGTAGCATTAGAAAACAATACTAATATAAAAATTGCAGATGACGTAATTTCTGTAATTGCAGGAGTAGCAGTATCAGAAGTACCTGGAGTTGCTCAAATGTCAGGAGGATTTGCTGGAGGAATTTCAGAGGTACTTAGTGGTAAAAAGAACCTAGCAAAAGGAATTAAGGTTGACTCTGGAGAAAAGGAAACCAAAATAGATGTAAATATCATAGTAGAATATGGTGCTAGAATTCCAGATGTTGCATTTGAAATTCAAAACAAAGTTAAAAAAGCAGTTGAAAGTATGACAGGACTAAAAGTAGTTGAGGTTAATGTTCATATTCAAGGTGTTAGCACAGAAAATATGGAATCAAATAATCAAAGCACAGAGGAAAATCAATAATAGAAATAAACATTAGGCACAATAAACTTTACTGTGCCTAATTTAAATTTTAAAATGTAAAAGCTTTTTGTAGGAAAGGATGAAATAAAACATGAAAATTTTAGATAGAATAGGACTAGCTCTTTTTTCAAGCTTAATGCTTATAATATCAATAATAGTGTGTCTAATGATATTTGGTTGGTTAAATGTAGATTTAGTACATCAATTTGTAGTAATGGCAATAAATGATAGTGTAAGCTCTAATATTATGTTAGGATTAAGCATAGCATTTATACTACTTGCTATAAAATGTATATTTTTTGATTCAAGTTCAAAACAAGAAATGGATTATAAAAATGGAATATTATTAGAAAATTCTGATGGTAAACTTTTAATTACAAAAGATACTATAGAAAATTTAGTAAATAGTGTAGTTAAAGGATTTGATAGTGCAGAAAATGTAACAACAAGAGTAGAGCTTGATAAAGAAAACAATGTAACGGTATTTGTAAATTTAAGTGTTAAAGAAAATGCGATAATAAAGGAATTATCTACTAATTTACAAACAAAAATAAAAACAACAATAAAGAAAACATCAGACTTAGAGGTAAAAGAGGTTAATATTAAAGTAAAAGATATTGAACCAGTAAAACCAATGACACAAGAATAAAAGATGAAAGGAGCAAAAAAATATGGACAGTTTCAAAGTTTTTTGTGATAAATATGGTGGATGTATAATAGGAGGCTTGATAGGAATTGCATTATCAATTATTCTATTTTGCACAAATTTATATAAGGTTTTATTTACAATAGCATTAATAATTGTATGTATATGGCTTGGCAACTACATACAAAGAAATAAAGAAAATGTAAAAGAAAAAACCAAAAAATTTATAGATAGGTTATAAAAGGGAGTAACAAATACATGACTAGAACAGAAATAAGAGAACTTACTTTTGAATTGCTATATAGCTTAGAAATTCAAAAAATGGAGCAACAAGAATATAACGAACAAATTGAATTGTTTTTAGTAGAACAAAATGTTAGTCAAGAAAAAGCAAAAACATATATGACTGAAACAATAAACGGAATCGCAAAAAATAAAGAAGAAATATTGGAATTGATATCTCAAAATCTAAAAGAAAAATGGGATATTTCAAGAGTATCAAAAATAAATATTACATTATTAAAACTTGCAACATATGAGATTGTGTATACAGAATTACCATATAAGGTAGTTGTTAATGAAGCGGTGGAAATAGCTAAAAAGTATGGAGATGATACTTCACCTGCTTTTATAAATGGTGTATTAGCTAACATTATAAAGCAAACAGGAATAGCAAATGAGGAGTAGATATGACATATAATCCTATTAGTGTAAGTCAACTAAATAAATATATAAAAGATAAATTTGAAGAGGACGAATATTTTGCTAATGTTTTAGTAGAAGGAGAAATCTCAAATTTTAAAAATCATTATACAGGTCATATGTACTTTACATTAAAAGATGACAAATCTTTAATAAAAGCAATAATGTTCAAAACATATACTGGACATTTAGATTTTGTTCCACAAGATGGAATGAAAGTAATGATATTGGGAAGTGTATCTGTTTTTGAAAGAGATGGAACATATCAATTATATGCAAAAGCAATGAAACAACTGGGAAAAATGGGAGACTTAAGAGCAGCATATGAAGAATTAAAAGAAAAACTAGAAAAAGAAGGTCTATTTGATCAATCACATAAAAAGCCAATACCTATGATGCCTAAAACAATAGGAGTTCTTACCTCAAATACAGGAGCTGTTATTAGAGATATTATAAATGTGTCTACTAGAAGAAATCCGAATGTGCACATAAGACTGTTTCCAGTGCCTGTACAAGGAGAAGGAGCTGGTAAGAAAATAGCTGAAGGCATTGAATTTATGAATAAAAATAAACTGGCAGATGTGCTTATTGTGGCAAGAGGCGGAGGATCATTAGAAGATTTATGGCCTTTTAATGAAGAAGTCGTTGCAAGAGCAATATATAATTCAGAATTACCAGTTATTTCTGCAGTAGGACATGAAACAGATTTTACTATAGCAGACTTTGTAGCAGATTTAAGAGCACCAACACCATCAGCTGCAGCTGAATTAGCTGTAACAGATATTGCAGAATTAGAGTTGAAATTAAAAAGCTATCAAAATAGATATAAACAAGCTCTAGTACGTAAAATTCAATTTATGAAATTACGTTATGAAAAATGTATGGCAAATAAGGCATTTACAGGAGCGCTACAAAGAGTAAATGAAAAATATATGTTAGTTGACATGAAAGTAAAGTCAATGGAGCATATAATAACTAATAAATTGCAAAAAGAAAAGGCGAAGGCACAAAATCTAATATTAAGGTTAGATTCATTGAGCCCAGTAAAAACTTTGGCAAGAGGTTATGGAATTATATTAAAAGATGGAGTTATTATAAAGAAAAAGGAACAATTGAAAAAAGAAGACGAAGTATTTATTAAATTACAAGATGGAGAAACAAAAGCAAAGATTATAGAATAGGAGAAAATATATGGGTAAAACAACTAAAAATTTTTTAGTAATAATAGTTATTGCAATAGTGGTGATATTTGCTTTAGTGTGTTTAGAATATCAACATTTTAGATTTGAACCAATTTCAGCCAACAATGTCGAGACTAAAGGCAATATATTGCCAGATCCTAATCAAGGCTTAAACAATATGCTAAATGAAATTTTAGATGATAATATAGAAACAGAAGTGAAAACTGAAGAAAAGAAAAATGAAACGACTACAGCATCTAATGATTCAGTAGAGGACAAGAACCAAATGACTCCAAAAGAGAATAAGGCAATAAATCTTGTAAAAGATGTATGGACAAAAGATTGGGGAAATTTAGACGATGTATCATTTAATGTGAGTATTCAAAGTGATGGAAAATATTATGTGACTGTTTATGATACGGTAACAACTCATTTAATAAAAGGATATATTGTGGATGTTAATACAGAAATTGTAACAGAAAAATAATTTGAACAAGGGGAATAAAATGGAAAAAGATTTAAATTTTGAACAAGCAATGAGCAAATTAGAGAAGATAGCCACAGAATTAGAAAAAGGTGAATTAAGTTTAGATGAATCTGTTTCTAAATTTGAAGAAGGAATGAAACTATCGAAACAATGTAGTGACTTATTAGAAAATGCTGAAAAGAGAATTACTATATTATTAAAAGATGGCGAGGAAATAAAAGAAGAGAATTTTGTACAAGAAGAGGAATAGAAAATGCAGGGGAGTTTTTTTGAAGAGTATAAATATATAATTGTTCCATTTTTTGTGTGGTTTGGAATACAATTATTTAAGTTTATTTATGATTTAGTAAAGAGTAAAAAGTTTAATTTTAAAAGATTAATGCAAGCAGGTGGAATGCCGAGTTCACACTCTGGAGTGGTGATATCTTTAACAACTATGATAGGTAAAAATGTTGGAATTAATTCACCATTATTTGCTGTAGCTTTAATTTTTTCATTTATAGTAATGTATGATGCAGCTGGTGTTAGAAGAGCAGCTGGAAAACAAGCTAAACTATTAAATAAAATAGTTGAAACACCTGGATTAACAAGTTTACAAGTATCTGAAAGATTAGTTGAAGTTCTGGGACACACTCCAGTTCAAGTTATTGTAGGAGCTGCTATTGGTGTTATAGTTGGGTTATTAGTTTAATTTTTGAATTAGCAGTAATATAATAATTTTTACAGTAAGACTGTATTATTATATTACTGCTAAATGTATAAAAAGGAGAATAAAGATGGAAGATATTGAAATTGCAAGAAATACACAATTAGAGAAAATAACAAAAATAGCAGAAGAAATGAATATTCAAGAAGATCAATTAGAACAATACGGAAAATATAAAGCGAAAATTTCTCCTGAAGTATATAAGAACTTAAAAGATAAAAAAGATGGAAAGCTAATTTTAGTAACAGCTATAAATCCTACACCTCTAGGAGAAGGCAAAACAACGATGGCAATTGGACTAGCAGATGGACTAAGAAAAACAGGAAAAAATGCAGTGCTTGCACTAAGAGAGCCATCACTTGGACCTGTGTTTGGAATAAAAGGTGGAGCGACAGGTGGCGGTCATAGTCAAATAGCACCAATGGAAGACATAAACTTACATTTTACTGGAGACATACATGCAATTACATCTGCAAATAATTTGTTATCAGCAATGATAGACAATCATATATATTTTGGCAATGAACTAGGATTTGATAGAGTAGTATGGAAAAGATGTGTTGATTTAAATGACAGACAACTAAGGGTAGTGAATACAGGACTATCACAAGAAAAAAACATAGTACCAAGAATGGATGGTTTTGATATTTCGGTTGCATCTGAAATAATGGCTATTTTCTGTTTAGCAACAGATATAAATGATTTAAAAAGAAGAATTGGAAATATTATAGTCGGATATACTAAAGAAAACAAACCAATAACAGCTAAAGATTTAAAAGCAGATGGAGCAATGACAGTATTATTGAAAGATGCTATAAATCCAAACCTAGTACAAAGCCTAGAGCAAACACCAGCAATAGTTCATGGTGGACCATTTGCTAATATTGCACATGGATGTAACAGTATAATTGCAACTAAACTTGCTTTAAAATTAGGAGATTATGTTGTTACAGAAGCGGGATTTGGAGCAGACCTAGGAGCAGAAAAATTTTTAGATATAAAATGTAGAAAAGCAAATTTGAAACCTGATGCAGTAGTTTGTGTAGCAACTATTAAAGCATTAAAATATCATGGAGGAATGCCAAAAGAAGATATAAAAAATGAGAGTATTGAATATTTGGCAAAAGGATTTAAAAACTTAGAAAGACATGTAGATAATTTAAAGAATTGTTATAGCTTAAATGTAATAGTTGCAATAAATAAATATACACATGACACTGAAGCTGAAATTAAATTTTTACAAGAAAAGTTACAAGAAAAAGGCATTAACTTAAGTTTAGTTGAAAGCTGGGAAAAAGGTGGAGAAGGCGCAAAAGATTTAGCACAAAAAATTGTTGATTTAGTGCAAGAGCCTTCAGATTTTAAATTTGCATATGAATTAAACGAAACGATAGAAAATAAAATAAAAGCAGTAGCACAAAAAATATATGGGGCAGAGGATGTAGAATTCACAGAAGAAGCAAAATTGCATATTAAAGAAATAGAAGACTTGGGATATAGCAATTTGCCAGTATGTATAGCAAAAACACAATATTCTTTTTCAGATGACCCTAAAAATTTAGAATGTAAAGAACCTTTTAATATACATGTACAAGATGTAGTATTAAGAGCAGGAGCGGAATTTATAGTAGTATTAACAGGTAAAATAATGACAATGCCGGGATTACCTAAAATTCCTTCTGCAGAAAATATAGACTTAGACGAAAACGGAAATATTGTAGGAATATTCTAATTTTAATGTATATAAACACCTAATTTGGTTAAAATAACAATAATTAAATTTTACCAAAGTAGGTGTATTTTTATGTTAAAAAACAAAAAAACAATAATTTCAATGATAATAATTATATTAACATTTGCTATATTTATTTCGTATAACATTTTTTTTAGAAATAATGAGGTAGAAGCATTATCTAAATATGGCTCTAGAGGAGACGAAGTAACACAAATACAAACAAAATTAAAAAGATGGGGATACTATACTGGAAGCATAGATGGAATATATGGAACCCAAACGCAAAAGGCAGTAAGATATTTTCAATCTAAAAATGGTTTAACGGTTGATGGAATTGCAGGCAAAAACACATTAGCAGCAATGGGGATATATAGTTCATCAAATAGTAATTCAAATTCAAGCTATTCAACTAATTTAAATTTATTAGCAAGATTAGTGCATGGTGAAGCAAGAGGAGAACCATACATAGGAAAAGTTGCAGTTGCAGCGGTTGTATTAAATCGTGTTAAAAGTAGTTCATTTCCTAATACAGTAGCAGGAGTTATTTATCAAAAAGGTGCATTTGATGCAGTATCAGATGGACAAATAAATATGTCACCAGATTCAACTTCAAAGAAAGCAGCACAAGATGCACTAAATGGTTGGGACCCAAGTTATGGTGCAATATATTATTTTAACCCAAACACTGCAACAAACAAATGGATATGGTCAAGACCAATGACTGTAACGATAGGAAATCATAGATTCTGTAAATAACAGAAAATATGCAATAGTATATAAAAGTTGTTGATAGTAGGTATTATATCAACAACTTTTTATATGATATGACAATTAACAGCAGTACTCAGCTAAAATTTAATTTGCATATTGACAAATAGCTAGCATATTGATAATATTGTAAAAGAAAAAATAGCTAATTATTGGAGGCAAAATGTTTTTATATCCAAAACTATATTTAAACAGTGTAAAAGAGATAACACTACAAATGCTAGAACAAAATAATATAAAAGGTCTTATACTAGATGTTGATAACACTCTAATAGACTTTGATAAGAAGATGCCAGAAGGCGTTAAAGAATGGGCAGAAAACTTGAAACAAAATAATATAAAATTATATATTGTTTCAAATTCTAATCATAAAGAAAAGGTTGAAAACACAGCAAAGACTTTAGAAATACCATATACATATTTCGCAAAAAAACCGCTAAAAAGTGGATTAAACAAAGCGAAGAAAAATATGGAGTTACCAAGTGAACAAATTGCAGTAGTTGGAGATCAAATATTTACAGATGTAATTGGAGCTAATAGAACTAAAATGTTTTCAATATTAGTAAAACCAATAGATGAAAAAGATATTTGGGCTACGAAGATTAAAAGACCAATTGAAAACAGAATTATAAAAAAATATTTAAAACAAGAAGAACAAAGGAGAAATTAAAATGTACATAAATGATACACATATATTAGTATATGTAATTATAGGACTTGCAGGAATACTAGTAGGGCAGTTTATAGACTGGTGCAACAAACGTATGTCGGACTATAAAAAGGTATTTTCAAAAGAAATTTTTACAGAATATTTTAGAAATTTTAAACCAAACTATATATTAATAAGCATAACATTAGTTATGTTTTTAGGACTAGTATATTTCTTTGGAGTAAGTATAGATTTATTTAAATATCTATTTTTAACACCAATGCTTTTAATAGCATTTTGCATAGACTATAAACTTCAAATAATACCAAATAGGCTTACATTAACAATGTTTGAAACAGGATTAGCATTTACATTTATACAAGTTGTTGCAAATACTAGTTTAGGTATAAATGTTCTTATAAATAACTTGCTTGGAATGTTAGTTGGAGGAGGAATCTTCTTACTAATTACAATAATAGGTGGATTTATTGCAGGAAAAGAAGCGATGGGCTTTGGAGACGTAAAACTAATGGGAGCATTAGGTTTATTCTTAGGTTGGCCTAGTATTATTATAGTTGCAGTAATTTCATTCTTATTAGCAGCAATTATAAGCATTGGAATACTAATAGTAAAGAAAAAAGGAACAAATGAATATATTCCATTTGGCCCATTTATAGTAGTAAGTACACTTATAGTTATATTTATACCATTTGATTTATTACTAACAATAATATTAAAAATATTTACTTTGGGAACATTTAAAGGAAAAATTTAAAGTAAGTAGCAGGTGGTTTTTATGAATGAAAAAATTAAATGTCTAAGAGAAAAACTTAGAGGATTAGATATACAAGGAATGATTATATCTAATCCTGTTAATGTGAAATATCTAACAGGAATTGATGGTGAAGGAACTTTATTAATTACACGTAAAGAAAACTATTATATTACTGATGCTAGATATATAGAGTCAGTAAGAGCAACCCTTACAATAGACGATGAAATTATTGTAAGTAATTACACAGACATTAGTGAATATGATTATGAAAACTTTTTTTCATTTTGTGAGAATGTTGGATTTGAAGAAGAATATATAACATATGCAACATATAAAAGATATATGCAAAAATATAAAGCAAACCACCTAGAAGAAACAGAAAGTATAATTGAAAAACAAAGATTAATAAAAGACGAACAAGAAATAGAATATTTAGAAAGAGCTTGTGAATTAACAGACAACTGCTTTTCACATTTGTTAAACTTTATAAAAATAGGAATGACAGAAAAACAAATAGCATTTGAAATTGAAAAATACTTTTTAGACCATGGAGCAGAAGGCTTAGCTTTTGAAACAATTGTAGCATCAGGTCCAAATTCATCAAAACCACATGCAATAACAACAGAGAGAAAAATAGATGTAGGAGATCCAATTACAATAGATTTTGGGTGTAAATATAAAGGCTATTGCTCAGATATGACAAGAACTATATTTGCCGGCTTTGTTCCAGAAAAGGTAAAATCAATATATAATTTGGTATTAAAAAATCAGTTACAAACAGAAAGAGATATGAGAGATGGGGCAAATATTAGAATATTATCAAGAAATGTTGATAATGATTTCAAATTAAATGGATATAGTTTAGTACATGCTCTAGGTCATGGAGTTGGACTAGAAGTTCATGAATCACCTATAATCAGTTATAAAAATGACAATATGCTAAAAGAAAATATGGTAGTAACAAATGAACCAGGTATATATATTCCAGGAGAATTTGGAGTTAGAATAGAAGATACAGTTTTAATTACAAAATCTGGTTGTATAAATTTGACTAAATCGGATAAAAATTATATTATAGTGGACAAAGCTGAACAAAAAGCTTGATTTTAGCATAAATTGGGTGTATAATATAAAAGCTTTATAAAAGTTAATAAGTAATAAAATAAATAAATTTTGAAAGGGGAAATTAAACATGGCAGACGTATATATGGCAGGAGATTTTAGAAATGGAACAACATTTGAAATGGACGGAAACGTATTTAAAGTAGTTGAGTTCCAACACGTAAAACCAGGAAAGGGTTCAGCTTTTGTTAGAACAAAATTAAAGAATGTAATTTCAGGAGCAGTTATTGAAAAAACATTTAACCCATCAGATAAATATGCAGCAGCTCAAATTGAAAAAAGAGAAATGCAATATTTATATAATGACAGTGATATTTATTATTTTATGGATAATGAAACATATGAACAATTACCATTAAATAAAGAACAACTTGGTGATAGCTTAAAATTCTTAAAAGAAAATATGAATGTTAAAATATTATCATACAAAGGTAACGTATTTTCAGTAGAACCACCAATGTTTGTTGAATTAGAAGTTACATATACAGAACCAGGATTTGCAGGAAACACAACTACAACTTCTGGAAAACCAGCTACACTAGAAAATGGATATGAAATCTCAGTTCCAATGTTTGTAAATATTGGAGATGTTATTCGTATTGATACTAGAACTGGCGAATATATGGAAAGAGTATAAATCGAAAGGAATAAAATAATGTCAGATTTAAAAAATCATTATCAAGCAATACTAACAGAACTAGAAAATCATTTTCAAAATGAAGATGACCAAGCTTTTGTTTTAAGTAAATTTCAAGAATTATCTATGATGTTTATGGATGTTATAGACAGACTAACATATTTAACAGATATAAGAATAAAAGAAGTAGAAGAAAAACAGCAAGAAATTGATAATAGAATTGAAACAGTAAAAAAGGCAGTAGACGGAATAGAAAATGATATTTATGAAGATGATGAAGCATATGAATTTGAAATTGTATGTCCATATTGTAATCATGAATTTGTAGCAGACATAAACAGTGAAGAAAACGCAGAAGTTGAATGTCCAGAGTGTCACAATATTATTGAATTAGACTGGAATGAAGAAGAGGGTTGTGGAGGATGTTGTTCACACTGTGATGGCTGTGGAGACGAGGAAGATGATGATGACGACAGTGAACATGATGAAAATGATAACGATGAAGATATGTAAAGTTAAAATCGCTAAATGTTAAAGCATTTAGCGATTTTTTGAGCCTTCAAATAAACTTAAGGGGTCAATATAATTTCCATCAATCCTTACTCCTAAATGCAAATGTGGACCAGTAGTAGCACCATTAGTAGGATTACCGGTTTTCGTCCTTATATTGATTTCCTTTTACATCATAAACATTTTTAGGGCCAACATTTCCAATAACTTGTCCTTTTAAAACAGTATCTCCAACTTTTACAATAAAATTAGGAGAAACATGACAATAAGTAACTTTCATATTATCATTAGTTAAAGTGATAGTATAACCACCACCACCTAAAAAGTCGGCAAAAGTAATAGTGCCATCACAAATAGCAATAAATTTACTACCTTCAGGAGCACCAATATCAACTCCAGCATGATATGTGGTGGCACCAGCTGTTGGCAGACCTCTATAACCAAAATATGAGGTTATATATGTATAACCGTGGTGAAGGCCAAACATATTCGTCATTAGAGTCAAAAGGATAAAATTCTAAGCCGAGCTATAGAGGGGCCGAAAAAACATGAAACAAATATAATTAGAACAAAAACAGATATGAATAAATAATAAAAAGGCTTGAAAAAACTACTAGACATAAATACCTCCAATTCTAGTAGCCCCGATTTTTATTGTATAGGAAAAATCGAAGATTTTTCCTATACAACAAGGTTAAGTTACATTGGACTGTGCCGATTGCAAAGCAATCGTGTACATGTGGCGAAGCCACTTTTCTTATTTTTTCTTAAAAGCAAAAAATTTACTAATAAAAAAGTTTAAAATGATAACAATTACAGTAATAATACACTTATCAATTAAAAATCCTATATTATCACCAAAGTTGTAAAATGCGTGAAGGACATCATTTAATAGAAATACCCCTATAATTTCCACTACCATAGTAAAAGCTCTTCCTAAAATAAACTTGAAAAACTCAGTCCATTTTTCTTTAATAGTATTTGCCTGAGAATTAAAAACCCATTTACGATTAGTAAAATATGCAAACAAAATTGAAAGTATAATTCCAATAGTACTTGCAATATTAGCTTCTACATGTAAAAATGCCTTTAAAATGTATGATGCAATAATATTAACCAGTGTAGTTAACACTCCAAAAATAATATAAAAAATAACTTCTCTATTTAATAACTTCTTTAATTTGTCCATTTCAATCTCCAATCTTTAGTGTAATTATTATATATTAACCAATACAAAATATCAAGAAAAAAAGAAGAAGTTGATAAGAAATCAACTCCTTTTATATGGCAGGGGTAGAAGGACTCGAACCCTCACAGGCGGTTTTGGAGACCGATGTGCTACCATTAACACTATACCCCTAAATGTTTAATACCTACATATCTTAGCACAAAATAAAACAATGTGCAAGAGTTTTTAATAAAAAAATGGTGGAGATGAGGAGAGTCGAACTCCTGTCCAATATTCTTTCCATACCAACTTCTCCGAGTGCAGTTTATTGTAAAAATTCCCTAAATAATAACACAACAAACAAATTTATTAAAAAGGTAGTTATTTAAAGATACCCACTATTTTCATAACTAAAAATAGTTTTGTTTCCCACTAATTTGACACCTTAATCTCTAAGCGTGGGCACCTAGAGTAAGATGACGCGCCATTAACTAGGCAGCGTATGCTAATTCTCTATTATCAGCGTTTGTTTTTAATTTCTCACATTATTAAAGTGGCCAAGTGAGAGATCCACTACTCGCTATCAATACTTCTGGAATATTGTCGAAACCAAATACATCCCCAAGTACAATATATATTATACAATATTTTAAATTAAATGACAAGTCACTGGAAAAAAATACAATTTTTTTGAGTGTTCGCTTGTTTTTTATAAAGAAATATTGTATAGTATTAAATATAGGAAACAAACTTAACAAGCAGATGTGTGTTGCCACTTTACTACATAGTTTTTACTATGGGAAAGTGAGGTGGTGTTTATGGTAAATCTTTTACAATTCCTAATCATAGGATTTATAATTTCAATAACTATAAACATAACCTTATTAACAGTTATATACATAATTTGTACAAATAAGGAATAAATAAAAACACTACATTTTGCTTTGGATACGGCAATGTAGTGTTTATCAAACTAATTGGCAACATACATTCTGTATGTTTGTTTCCTATATCATTATTATACATACTTTTTAGTATTTAGTCAATGCTTTTTGACGATTTTTAATTAGGACAAATTATTTTAGAGTAATTTAAATAAAAATTTTGATAAGAGGTAGTAAAATGATTGATTTAAAGCAAAATGTGCAATATGTAAAAAGTGTTGGACCAGTAAAAGTACCATTACTAAATAGCTTAAATATATATACAATTGAAGATTTGCTTACATATTTTCCAAGAGATTATGAAGATAGAAGCAAAACTAAGAATATAGCAGACTTGATAAATGGAGAAGAAGTTACAATACAAGCAACAGTAGTGTCAGAAGTTACTATAAATAGAATACGCAAAAACATGACAATTATAAAAGCTACGGTTGAAGATAATACAGGAAGATGCACAATAACATGGTTTAACCAAACATATATTAAGCAACATATAAAAAGAGGAGAAACCTACAAATTCTTTGGAAAAGCAATAAATGAATTTAATCACTTTGAAATGAGAAACCCTGTATTTGACAAAGTAGATACATCAAAAAACACAGGCAAAATAATGCCAATTTATCCGACTACATATAAACTATCTCAAACAGCAATTAGACAAGCAGTAGAAAATGCTTTAAATATGGTAAATGGAAAACTAAGCGAAACTTTACCAGACTATCTTTTAAATGAATACAATTTATTAGATTTGCAAAACAGCTTAAATCAAATACATTTTCCAATAGATATGGAACATAAAATACAAGCTAGAAAGCGATTAGTATTTGAAGAACTATTAACAATGCAACTTGCATTATTAGAACTAAAAGGAAACAGTGAAAAAAATAAAGGAATTACATTTGATAAAAATGCAAAAATGTCAGATGTAATAAATTCATTACCATTTAAACTAACAAAAGCACAATTAAGAGTATTAGAAGAAATTGACGCAGACATGGAATCAGAAAAGCCAATGAACAGACTACTTCAAGGAGATGTTGGTTCAGGTAAAACAGTAGTAAGTATTATATCTGCATATAAAGCAGTAAAATCAGGTTATCAAGTAGCAATAATGGCACCAACAGCAATACTTGCAACACAACATATGGAAGAGTTTAGCAAAATACTAGCTCCTTTAGGTATAAAATGTGAGCTTCTATTAGGAGCAACAACAGCTAAAAACAAAAAAGATATATTAGAAAGATTACAAAATGGAGAAATAGATGTACTAATTGGTACACATGCCTTAATAACAGAAAATGTAACATTTAAAAATTTAGGTTTAGTTGTAACAGATGAGCAACATAGATTTGGAGTAAAACAAAGAACAGCAATTGCAGCAAAAGGAAACAATCCAGATACTTTAGTAATGACAGCAACTCCAATTCCAAGAACATTAGCCTTAATACTATATGGAGATTTGGATATATCTATAATTGATGAACTCCCACCAAATAGAAAGAAAATAGAAACATATGCTGTAACCAAAAGCATGGAGGAAAGAATAAACAACTTTATAAAAAAGAATATTGACGAAGGCAGACAGATATATGTAGTATGTCCACTAGTGGAAGAAAAAGAGGAAGAAGATGAAACTACAAAAGACTTAAAGGCTGTAAAAGAATGGACCAAAATATATAAAGAGCAAATCTTTCCAGAGTATAGAGTTGAATGTGTATATGGAAAAATGAAACAAAAAGAAAAAGACGAAATAATGCAAAAATTTAAAGATGGAGAGATAGACATACTAGTATCTACTACAGTTATAGAAGTTGGAGTAAATGTGCCAAATGCAAATATAATGGTAGTAGAAAACGCAGATAGATTTGGATTAGCACAGTTACATCAATTAAGAGGAAGGGTTGGCAGAGGACAGTATCAGTCATATTGTGTGCTTAAATATAATAGCAAATGTTCACAAGTAGGGAAAGAAAGAATGAAGACAATGCAAGAAACAAATGACGGATTTGTAATTGCAGAAAAAGACTTAGAGTTAAGAGGAACAGGAGAATTCTTTGGAACAAGACAACATGGAATTCCAGAATTCAAAATAGCAAACCTGTTTGTAGATATGCCAATGCTAAAATCAGTACAAAGTGTAGCATTAAAAATTGAAAGTGAAGATAAAGGATTAACACAAGAGAAAAATAAAAGGCTTAGAAAACTGGTAGACAATAAATTAAAGCAAAGTGTTTCGCTATAAACCTTGACATTTACATAAAAAAGCAATATTATATATATGGTAAAAATAAGAAAGGAGAGGCCTATGTACACTCAAATGCTAACATCAAAAAAAGGTGGAGAACTTATAAGTTTTAAAGTAAACGGCGAAGAAAAAATACATCAAGGCGAACAATGTATGGACGAAAACGGCAAAATATATTGGAAAAGACATTCACCTGTACTATTCCCAATAGTGGGAAAACTAAAGAAAAATCAAACACTAATTGGTGGAAGAACTTATGAACTTATGCAACATGGTTTTGCAAGAGATTTAGACTTTGAACCAATTACTAAATTAGACCACTTTCATTCTTATGTTTTAAAAAGTAATAAATATACCTTAACAAGGTATCCATATGAATTTGAATTATATAATACATATCGTACTGAGGAAAATAAATTAACTACAATATATAGAGTAGTAAATACAGGGTTAATAAATTTACCTTTTGGAATAGGTGGACATCCTGCATTTAAAATAGATGCTCAAGAGCTAAAAAAAGGAAATTACTATTTAGAATTTGAAGAAGACGAAGAGAAAATTCACTTTTTATACTTGGTAGATGGACTAGTTGGAATAGACTATGCTAAAGATAGAATAGTAGATAAAAGGAAAATACTTATAGATTCACATACATTTGATAATGATGCTTTAATTATGAAAGGTATAACATCAAACAAAATAAGCTTAAAAAACAAAGAAACTGGCAAAACTTTATTAACTATGGATTTTACAGGCTTTCCATATTTAGCAATTTGGTCAAAACCAAATGCACCATTTATATGTATTGAACCATGGTATTCAACAGCAGATAGCGTAAAAAGTACAGGAGTGTTTACACAAAAACAAGATATTATTTCGCTTAAACCAAATACTTTGTTTGAGTGCAAGTACACAGTAGAATTCTTTTAGAGGTTGATTATGGGGAAAGTAATTTTAATAATAATAGGACTAATAATAGCAACAATTGGAGTGATATGCATTTTTGATGCAAGAGTTATAACTAAAAAGATGTTTGGCTTTGGAGACCAAAACGAAGGCTCGACAGGGCTAAAAATATTAGGCTTTTTAGTGTCAATAACAGGTGCCTTAATCATATACTTTAATATATAAATATTACAATAATATTACAAATCTAGAAAACTATTGCAATTCTATAAAAAGTATAGTAATATTTCTCGAAAGAGGTACAAAAAATGACAAAGTTTTTAGGAAATAAATTGAAACTAACAAAAGCAAAGCAAGTAATTGCTTTATTTATGATTTCTAATTTTCCTACTATAAATATTTTAGAAAAACACTAATAATACTATTAGTGTTTTTTATTTGTGCTTTGTACCAAAAAATAAAAGGAGGAAATGTTTATGAACGAAAGCAAAATGATTTTAGACGTAAATGAAAAGCCAACAATTGGCAAATGGATTATTTTAGCAATCCAACATGTTTTTGCTATGTTTGGTGCAACAATTTTAGTGCCAATATTAGTAAATTCAGCAGCAGGAGAGACAGTACTTACAATTCCAGTAGCACTAGTAACTTCAGGAATAGGAACATTGATTTATATACTATGCACAAAAGGAAAATCACCAGTTTATTTAGGAAGCTCATTTGCATTTATAACACCAATTGCAGCAGCCTTTTTGAAAGGTGGAACATCAGGAGCAATGACAGGAATTATGGCAGTAGGTTTAATTTATGTAATAGTAGCAACAATCATTCACTTTACAGGAAAGGGATGGCTTGACAAACTATTACCACCAGTAGTTATTGGCCCAATGATTATGATTATAGGCTTAGGGTTAGCACCAAGTGCTATATCACAAATAGGTTTAAGCTCAGGAACACCATTTGAATGGAAGGGCGTATTGGTTGCAGCAGTTTCATTCTTAGTAACGGCAATTGTAATGACTAAAGCAAAAGGATTTTTGAAAATAATTCCATTCTTAGTTGGAATTGTATCAGGTTACGTATTATCAATTTGCTTAGGATTAGTAGACTTTACTCAAGTAGCACAAGCAGGATTTTTCAGTATGCCAAATTTTGTATTGCCATTTAAAGATTATGCACTAAACTTTGGACCAGTGCTAACAATAGCGCCAATTGCACTTGTAACAATGGCAGAACATATTGGAGACCACACAGCATTAAGTACAATTATAAATAAAGATTTATTAAAAAATCCTGGATTAGACAGAACTTTATTAGGAGATGGTATTGCTACATTTGTAGCAGGAGCATTAGGAGGACCTGCTAATACAACTTATGGAGAAAATACATCAGTAGTTGGAATGACAAAAATTGCATCAGTTTGGGTAATAGGTTTAGCAGCCATTTTAGCGATAGGACTTGGCTTCTTAGGTAAATTTACAGCAATAGTTTCAAGTATCCCACAACCAGTATTAGGAGGAGTTTCACTACTTTTATACGGATTTATTGCAGTAAATGGTTTAAAGGTACTTATTCAAAAACAAATAGATTTTGAAGATCCTAAAAATGTAGTAGTTGCTTCAACAATGTTGGTGTTAGGCTTAGGAGGAGCAGCAATATCAATAGTAAATGGAGATTTTTCACTTACTATTTCAGGAATGAGCTTAGCAGCAGTAATTGGAATATTGTTAAATCTTTGTATACCAAACAATAAACCAGAAAAGAAAAAATTAAATCCAGCAGAAACAAAAGAAGAAAAAGAAACAGTAGAAGTATAAGAAAGGAAGTTAAATATGGAAGTAAAAGAATTGAAACATCCGCTAATTGAACATAAATTAGCAATATTAAGAGATAAAAAAACAGGAACAAAAGAATTTAGAGAGCTAGTTAGTGAAATAGCAATGTTTTTATGCTATGAAGCAATGGAAGAGGCAGACTTAGAAGAAGTAGAAATTGAAACACCAATTACCAAATTTAAAACAGGAAAATTAAATGAAGATAAATATGCCTTTGTTCCAATTTTAAGAGCAGGAATGGGAATGTTAGAAGGAATAACTAGAGTAATACCAAATGCCAAAATTGGACATATAGGAATGTATAGAGATGAAGAAACATTCGAACCAGTAAATTATTTCTTTAAAGTACCAAAACATATTGAAGAAAAAGAAGTAATTATATTAGATCCAATGCTTGCAACAGGTGGTTCAGCAGTAGATGCAATAGAACTACTAAAAAGCAAAGGAGTTACAAAGATGAAATTCTTATGTATAATTGCAGCACCAGAAGGACTTGCAAGAGTACAAAAAGAGCATCCAGATGTTCAAATATATTGTGCACATATAGATGACCATTTAAATGAAAACAAATATATAGTACCAGGTTTAGGAGATGCAGGAGATAGAATTTTCGGAACAAAATAAATAACTTTAGGTGCCTTTGGGGACGGTGTCAAAAATCACCTTTTTGATTCTGTCCCCAAAAACATTTTGAAATTATTGTATATTTTTTGTGAATTTGTTGAATTAAATATTTATTAAATATATAATACTCATATAATAACCGTGAAAGGAGAAAATATAATGAAAATTACAAAAGTAGAAGGATTAGCTAATATTGCAAATGACATTAGAATAGAAATTATAGAACAAGTATATAACGCAAATTCAGGGCATCCAGGAGGCTCACTTTCTTGTGCAGATATTTTAGCTGTTTTATACTTTAACCAAATGAATATAGATTCAGAAAATCCAAATGCAAAAGGAAGAGACAGGTTTGTATTATCAAAAGGACACTGTGCACCAGCATTATATGCAACACTTGCAAGGAAAGGATATTTTGACAAAGAGCTTTTAAAAGGCTTTAGAAAGGTAGAGAGCAATTTACAAGGACATCCTGATATGAAAAAGGTTCCTGGTGTTGATATGTCAACAGGTTCACTAGGACAAGGATTATCAGCAGCGGTGGGAATGGCAATTGGTTCAAAGATGGAACATGAGGGATACAGAGTATATTGTCTACTTGGAGATGGAGAACTCGAAGAAGGACAAGTATGGGAAGCAGCAATGTCTGCAAGTAAAAATAAATTAGATAATTTGTGTGCAATTGTAGATTATAATACATTACAAATTGATGGAAATGTAGAAGAAGTAGCAGGATTAATTGATATAAAAGAAAAGTTTGAAAGCTTTGGATTTAATGTTATTGAAGTAAATGGACATGATATAGAAGCTTTGATACATGCTTTTAATAGTGCTAAACATCAAAAAGATATGCCTAGTGTAATTATTGCTCGTACGATTAAAGGCAAAGGAGTTTCTTTTATGGAAGGAAAGGCAGAGTGGCATGGCAAAGCTCCGAATCAAGAGCAATATGAAGAGGCTATAAATGAGCTTAAGCTTCAACATATTATAGGTTAATTTGAAATATAATCAGCATCTTGCTTCGTTGAGGTGTATTTTATATAAAAGGAGAAATATGAATATGGATTTAGATAATAAGATTGCTACTCGTGAGAGTTTTGGAAAGGCTCTTGTGGAGTTAGGTAAGGGAAATGAAAATGTAGTTGTTTTAACAGCAGATTTGGCTGGAGCAACAAAAACTAGTCTTTTTGAAAAAGAATTTCCAGATAGATTTATAAATGTAGGAATTGCAGAACAAAATATGATAGGAATATCAGCAGGACTAGCAACTACTGGTAAAATTCCGTTTGCTAGTACATTTGCAATGTTTGCAGCAGGAAGAGCATATGATCAAATTAGAAATAGTGTTGCTTATCCAAAACTTAATGTAAAAATTTGTGGAACACATGCTGGAGTTACAGTTGGAGAAGATGGAGCAACACATCAAATGTTAGAAGATTTAAGCTTAATGAGAAGTATTCCAAATATGACTGTGCTATGTACTTCAGATGATGTACAAACTAAATGGGCTATAAAAGAAATGGCAAAAATTGATGGACCAGTATATATTCGCTTGGCAAGAGTTGCAACACCAGTTATATATGATGAAAATCAAAAGTTTGAAATAGGAAAAATGGTACAAATAGGAGATGGAACAGATGCTACTGTATTTGCAACAGGTGTTGAAGTAGCAGAAGCATTAAAAGCCAAAGAGGAACTTGAAAAGGAGAATATAAATATTCGTGTGGTTGATGTACATACAATAAAACCAATTGATAGAAAAATGATAATAAAATGCGCTAGAGAAACTAAAAAGCTAATTACTATTGAAGATCATAGTATAATTGGAGGACTAGGCACAGCGGTTTGTGAGGTATTATCAGAAGAGTATCCAACAAAAGTAGTAAGAATGGGAATGCAAGACAGATTTGGAAAATCAGGAAAAGCAGAACAACTATTAAAATATTTTAAATTAGATAGTGAAGCTATTATTGAGAAAGTAAAGGAGTAGAAAAACATAAAGAGAGAACTATGAAAAACGAAAGAGAACAAATGCAGGAGTATTTGAAACAATATACAAATGCTAATTCAGATATACAAAAACCAAAATCAGTAAATAAAGCTGTAAAAGGCGTTAAAATAACAGTGGTAATATTAATAATTCTTACAATACTTATGTTAATTCCTATTATAGCATTTGTATATCCTTTAATATCGGTATTTTTTGAATAAAATAATTGTGAATTTTTTGTGAATTTTTGTAAAAACAAGAAATAAAGAGAAAAGCAGAATAATTGCTTATTTAAGGCGAATTTATTCTGCTTTTTTCCAAAAAAAACTATTGCAATTATTGTATTTTATTGTTATGATAAAGGGGAATAAGAAAAAAGATGTCTAATCTTAGTTAGGAGTTATTCAAATGATAGAATTTAGAAATGTCAGCAAGACTTATGACACTGGAACAGAGGCTGTGCATAATGCAAACTTTGTAATAGAAAAGGGAGATTTTGCATTTTTAGTAGGAAGCTCTGGCTCAGGAAAATCAACACTAATTAAATTAATATTAAAAGAAGAAGAACCAACAAAAGGAAATATTATTATAAATGGAAAAGATACCACTTTTCTAAAACCAAAAAGAATACCATTTTTAAGAAGAAGTATGGGAGTAGTGTTTCAAGACTTTAGACTTTTACCAGACAGAACAGTATATGATAATGTTGCATATGCTATGTATATTGTAAGAGCAACGCCAAGACATATTAGAAGACAAGTTCCTATGATATTATCATTGGTAGGTCTAAGCAATAAAGCTAAAATGTACCCAAATGAATTATCGGGTGGAGAGCAACAAAGAGTAGCTTTAGCACGTGCTCTAGTAAACAACCCATCTATGTTAATTGCAGATGAACCTACAGGAAACCTAGACCCTGAAACAGCATGGGAAATTATGTCTTTACTAGAAGATATAAATAAGAGAGGAACAACTGTAGTAGTAGCAACACATGCAAGAGATATTGTAGACAAAATGAAAAAAAGAGTTATACAAATTGAAGAAGGCAATATCGTAAGAGATGATAGAAGGGGTGGATATAGCAGTGAGATATAGTATTTTTGGTTATTTAATAGGAGAAGGTTTTAGAAACGTATTTAAAAATAAAAAATCCACAATAGCATCTTTAGTTATTATGTGTGCTACAATGTTCGTTTTTGGAATATTCTTTGCAGTTAGTCAAAATGTAAATCATATTACAAAAACTATTGAAGAGCAACAAGGAATGGAAGTATTTATTTTAGATGAAGCAACTGCAGAACAAAAAGAAGAACTAAAAAATAAAATAAGAAGTAATCAGTATGTAAATACAATAACTGAAAAGTCAAAAGAAGATGCATTAGAAGAAATGAAGGGAATGTTTAAAGATAGAAAGTCATTATGGGATACCTATGATGGAGAAAACAACCCATTTAAAGCATCGTTTATTGTAACATTAACTGATTTAACTAAGGCAGACGAGGTAAGAACTGAAATAGAAAGCTCAAGCATAATATCAAGTGTAGAAATCAAATCAGATACAATAAATGCTTTAATAAAAATAGCAGATGGAATAAATATAATTACAACAATTATTTTAGTTATATTAGTATTTATTTCAATATTTATCATAACAAATACAATTAAACTTACAGTACATGCAAGAAGAAAAGAAATTTCTATTATGAAATATGTTGGAGCTACTAATGGTTTTATTAGATGGCCATTTATGGTAGAAGGTATGTTAATAGGACTAATATCAGTTCTAATTTCATTATTAATTTTAGCATTTTCATACAATGCAGTAATTACGCAAATAGAGCAATCATTAATAAATAACAGACTAAATATACCATTACTAACTTTCCCAGAATTGTTCCAAACTTTATTAATAGTATACTTAGTATTAGGCATTGGAATAGGAGCTCTAGGAAGTGCAATTTCAATGAAGAAATATTTAGAGGTATAAGGGAGAAAAATATGAGAAAAAAGATTATATCTATCTTATTAATATTAATTCTGTTGCAAATGGCTTGTGTTAGTGTATTTGCAACTACACGATCAGACTTAAATAATGCAAAAAACAATTTGAGTACAGCAACAAAAAATAAAAAAGCAGTTACAGCTGAAAAAGAAACAATTTTGAATGAAATTGATGATTTGGAAGATGAAATTGCTGGTTACCAGGCTGAAATTACAGAATTAAATTCTAAAATAACTAAGATGGAGAAAAACATAAAAGAAAAAAATAAAGAAATTGAAAAGCTACAAGAAGAATATGAAGAAAAAAAACAATTACTAGCAGATAGATTAGTTGCAATATATGAACAAGGAAGAATAACTTTTTTAGATGTTCTATTGGCATCAGATAATATATGGGATTATATATCTATGAGCTCAAAGGTTCAACAATTAACAGATGCAGATAATGAGCAAATGGATAAAGTTGAGGCTCAAAAAAATGAAGTGGAAAGAGCCAAAAAAGCATTAGAAAAAGAAAAGAAAGAATTAGCAGAAAGCAAAAAGTCAGTACAAGATAAACAAGCAAAAGTTAAAGTTGCAAAGGACAAAAAAGAAGCTAAAGTAGCAAATTTAACCGCTGAACAAAAGAAATTGCAAACTCAAATTAATAACTATAATAAAGAAATTCAAAAATTAGAGGAAGAATTAGCTAAAGCGGCTAACGATTATAACAATTCATATACAGGAAAATTTGTGGGAACATTAAGTTGGCCACTATCAAAATCATCACCAGGTTATAAAACTATTACATCATATTATGGCAATAGACAAGTACCAATTGCAGGAGCAACATCAGATCATAGAGCAATAGACATTGGTGTACCTACAGGAACCCCAGTATTGTCAGCAGGCAATGGAATTGTAATTTCAACAGGATATAATAGTGCAAGAGGATACTTTGTAATAATCAAACATGCAGATAATTTATATACTTTGTATCAACATTTAAGTAAGATATTAGTATCAAGGGGACAAGCTGTTTCAACAGGAAAGACGATAGCTAAGAGTGGAAGTTCTGGTATAGGAACAGGACCACACTTGCATTTTGAAGTTCGTAAGAGTCAATATTATGGTAGTGAAGTTAACCCTCTTGACTATTGCCACTGGTAAAAAATAAATAGATAATTAGAGAAAGGAGAATGCGTAAATGAAAGTTAACAAGTTTATAAGTATTCTCCTTATTTTTGTTTTTATAGTCAATATATCAATGTATTCATTAGCGACGAATGAAACTAACATACAAAATCAAGAAAATGAAATAGATATGAATACAGATAATATTGAAGAATTAGACAACAAGAGAAATGAAATAAAAGAGCAATTAGATGCAACAAATGTTGAATTAGAGTATGTACAAACAGAAATATCAGGCACATTAATAAAAATTCAAGAATTAGATGATAAGATAAGAAAATATGAAAGTGAGAATAAAGATCTAGCTAGTAAATTAGAAAATCTAGAGACATCGGTAAAGGAAACAACACAGAAGCTAGATGAAGTGACAAAAGATTATGAACAAAAAGAAAAACAATTAAGAAATAGATTAGTGGCTCTATATGAGGCTGGACCTATACTATATATAGATGTTTTGTTATCTTCAAAAACACTATCAGATTTCATATCAAGATATTATAAAATACTAGAAATTATGGAATATGATAATAAGCTAATTGAAACAGTAGAGCAAGAAAAAAAAGAGATAGAATTATCTAAACAAAAATTAGATAAAGAAACCGAAGAATATAGAACTTTAAAATTAAAAGCAGAACAGTCAGAAGTAATATGTAAAAATATAAAAACTTTGCAAGAAGCTTATATGACAAAGTTATCAAAAAATGAAAAAAAATTAAATGAAAAAATAACAAAATATAAAACAGAGACAATACAAATAGAAACAAGAATTAGAGAAATAAGCATAGCAAATGGAGATTATTCTATTCAATATACTGGTGGACTTATGATTTGGCCTGTAGCAAAAGCAGGAACTGTAATAACATCATATTATGGTACAAGACAACATCCAATTCAAGGTGTTACTAATTTTCACTTGGGAATAGATATAGGAAATGCTTATTATGGAACTCCGGCAGTTGCAGCTTTAGGAGGAGTAGTTACATATGCAGGAGAATTAGGCTCTTATGGAAATTGTGTTATAATACAACATGGAGACGGAATATCTACATTGTATGGACATGGACAAAAAGTTTTAACTCAAATTGGAGCACAAGTACAGCAAGGAGATGTAATAATGGAAATAGGTTCAACAGGTAATTCAACTGGACCACACTTACACTTTGAAGTTAGAATAAATGGAGCAACAGTTGATCCATTAAATTATGTAAAAGCACCGTAAATAATAATATTTATAAAATTTATAAATATAATATACAGATAGATTTAGAGAGGAATTTAATAAAATGGAAAATAGAAATACACAGAGAATTTATAAAATGATTATGTTAGTATTGATAGTAATAATTGTTACATCTCTAGTAACAGCATTTACTACATATCAATATCTAAGCAATAATGGTATATCATATAGTAAAGTGAATACTACTTCATTAGAAGGATTGGAATATACCTTATCACAATTTAGAAGTGAGTTAGAAAAAAAGTATATTGGAGAAATAAATGACGAAGAATTAATTGAAGGAGCTGTAAAAGGCTATGTAGATGCTTTAGGAGATCCATATACAACATATTATACTAAAAAAGAAATGAAAACAATAATGGAAGAAACAAATGGAAACTTTGTTGGTATTGGCGTATACATGACTAAAGACTTAGAAAAAAATGCAATTTTAATAATTAAACCAATAGAAAATTCACCAGCAGAAAAAGCAGGAATATTACCGGGTGACCTTATTACTAAAGTGGATGATGTAGAATATACAGGAGATAAGCTAGAAGAGGCTTCTAATAAAATTAGAGGAGAAGAAGGAACGAAAGTAAAATTAGAAATATATAGAAATGGAGAAACTAAAACATTCGAACTTACTAGAACAAAAGTTGTAGTAAGCCATGTAACAACAAAAGTATTAAACAATGATATAGGATATATTGCAATATCAGATTTTGAAGGAGAATGTGCAAGTGAATTTGAAACAAAATACAAACAACTTGAAAAACAAGGAATAAAGAAATTAATAATAGACATTAGAAATAATGGCGGTGGAATTGTAGACGAGGCACTTAAAATAGCAAATATGTTAGTTGATAAAGATTCTACATTACTAATAACAAAAGACAAAAGCGATAAAGAGGAGATTACAAAAGCTACTGAAAAACCAATAATAAATATGCCAACAGTAGTACTTGTAAATGGATACTCAGCAAGTGCTTCAGAGATTTTGGCAGGAGCACTAAAAGATAATGGAAAAGCTACATTAGTAGGAACTAAAACATATGGAAAAGGAATAATTCAAGAATTGCACCAATTGTCAGATGGAAGTGGATTAAAAATAACAGTAAGTGAATACTATACACCAAATCATAATGCAATTCACAAAATAGGAATAACACCAGATGTAGAAATTGACTTATCAGAAGACGTAAAACAGCAAACAACAATACAAGAAAAATATGACAACCAACTACAAAAAGCAATAGAAATACTAAAATAAAGGCAGATTTATGAACTGGGCGAAAAATCACCATTTATGATTTTTCACCTAGTTCAAGGATCTTCCTCAAAATTTTTAAAAAACTACAAAAAATATTAAAAAAATTTTAAAATATGTATTGACAATTATAATTAAATTTAGTATACTAAACAAGTCAGCAGAAATGGGCGCATAGCTCAGCTGGGAGAGCATCTGCCTTACAAGCAGGAGGTCATAGGTTCGATCCCTATTGCGCCCACCATTTCTTAATTTAATATTAGGTAAATTTGAAAATAATTTACGGCCTGGTAGTTCAGTTGGTTAGAACGCTAGCCTGTCACGCTAGAGGTCGACGGTTCGAGCCCGTTCCAGGTCGCCATTTTTTTATCTATATGCCTCGATAGCTCAGTTGGTAGAGCAAGGGACTGAAAATCCCTGTGTCACTGGTTCGATTCCAGTTCGAGGCACCAATTCTCACAGTAGTAAAGTTTGTCAACTTTACTACTGTTTTTTATTGACTTATTTACTAAATTAGTATATCCTATAATCATAAAATATAAAGGAGGGCACGTATGAAAAAAGGAGTAAAAGTGTTTATTGTAATATTGCTTATTACAATAATAATTGCTGTAATAACTATTGTATGTAACAAAGATGATACAGAGTTGAAAACAGTAAAATCAAAACAAGAATTGTTAAAAATATATGAAGGAGATAATTCAGATTTACAAAGACTATTGGCTCGAATTTTCTGTATGCCATTTTCAATGTTTTATCATAACTATGATGTCATTGGAAAAGCAGATAATGCTGGTAGTATAGGAATAGATTCGGCAAGCAGTACAGAAAGCTCAAGTTCTAGTTCAAATACTAAAGATTATTCTACAACAAATATTCAAGTTGAAAATGTAGACGAAGCTGATATTGTAAAAACTGATGGAGACTATATTTATTCAATATCTGAGGATAATGTAATAATAACAGATGTAAAAGATCCAAAACAGCCTAAAGTAGTAGCAACTATAAAATCGGAAGATGATGATATACCAGAAGATATAATTCTATATAAAGATAAATTGGTTGTAATATCAACTAAGGGCAATCAAACACAAAGATATTATTATAACAATAGAATGAATACGGTTGTGAAAATATATAACATTACATCAAGAGAAAAGCCAGTGTTAACTAAAAGTTACGAAATGTATGAACCATATTACACATCAAGATGTATAGACAATGTTTTATATGTAATTTCATCTGGCAATTTAAGAAAAGAAGATGACAAAATTGTTGTAGGATACAATGAAGACAATATGGAAAAAGAGATGTCTATTGATAAAATTAAATACTTAAAAGATGTGAAAACTACAAAACAAACTCTAATATCAACAGTTGACTTAAACAATGAAACAGCAGATATAAAGCTAGATTCATATTTAATGAATATATCAAATGCCTACGTATCTGAAAATGCAATATATTTATTAAATCAAAAATATAATAATGACTCAAAAATACCTATAAAATTATTATTTGGATTTAAAGGTGTATTTGGCTTAGAAGACTATTATGAAATGGACTCAGAAAGCGGATACTACACAGAAATATATAAATTTGATATAAAGGAAAATGTAGAATATAAAGCAAAAACAAAAGTAAAAGGAAAAACAATAAATCAATATTCTTTAGACGAAAAAGATAATCACTTAAGAATAGCTTTATATGACAATGATGGCTCAAGAGTAGCAATATTTGACGAAGATCTAAAACAAATAGGAATATCAGACAATGTCGCAAAAGGCGAAAAAATGTATTCTTCAAGATTTATAGGAGATAAAGTTTATTTTGTAACATATAAAACTATAGACCCACTATTTGTAATGGATTTAAGTAATGAAGCAAAACCAAAGGTATTAGGAAAACTAAAAATACCAGGTTATAGTACATATTTACATCCTTATGACGAGAACCATATAATTGGAATTGGAATGGAAACAAAAGAAATTATAAATAGAAATTCAAATGGAAAAGTAATTTCTACAACAGCTAAAGTAGTTGGAATGAAAATGGCCCTATTTGATGTTTCAAATGTAAATTCACCAGTTCAGATTTCAAGTGTAGTAATAGGAGACAGCAGAACAACATCAGCAATATTAACAAATCCAAAAGCGTTATTGTTTTCAAAAGAAAAATCTCTAATTGCAATACCTGTAAACAACTATAGTCAAGATTTCGAAGTAACTTCATCAAATAATTATGAAACGATGATAAACAATTATACAAAATACAGTAAGCCATATAATGCGGAAGGATACTTGGTATATAACATAAATGTACAAGATGGCTTTAAATTAAAAGGTGTTATAACACATGAAAAAACAAATGCTACTTATTATTACAGCAACAGTAAATTACTAAGAGGACTATATATAGACAATAATCTATATACAGTGTCAGAAACAATGATAAAAGTAAATGAACTAGATAGCTTAAAAGCAGTAGGTGAATTAAAACTTAAAAACATAGAAAATGTAGATAGTTCAGTAAGAGAACAAAGCAATAATGTAATTAATGCTATTGAAGGAGGAATGTAAATATGGAAGAAAATAATAAAAATAAATCTGCAATGGGAATAGCGGGATTTGTACTAGGAATAATCTCAACACTTTCAACACTATTTTGGTATATAACATTACCAACGGGAGTATTAGCAATTATATTTGGTGCTAAATCATCAAAGAAAACAGGAAGTAAATTAGGAAAAGCAGGAATGATATTAGGAATCGTAGGACTATCAATATTTGCATTCATATATATAAGCTTAGTAATGCTTATTACTCTTAGCAACTTATAATCATAACAAAAATTAAACATCATAAAATGTAATGGGAGGATTTACATTTTATGATGTTTTTTAAAATGCAAGGATTAGGAAATGACTATGTGTATATAGACTGCATAAATGGAAAAGAACCAATAGATATAAAGAATTTGACAAACAGATTGAGTAATAGACATTTTGGAGTTGGCTCTGATGGATTAATATTATTATGCAAAAGTAAAGTTGCAGACTTAAAAATGAGGATGTTTAATAGTGACGGAAGTGAAGCACAAATGTGTGGAAATGGTATAAGGTGTGTGGCTAAACTTGCATATGAATTAGGATTAATATGTGAAAAAATAACTACAATAGAAACATTATCAGGAATAAAAACTTTAAAACTAAATATAGTAAATGGAAAAGTAAAAACAGTGGAAGTCGATATGGGAGCACCAATTTTAGAAGCTACCAAAATTCCAGTTTCCTCAAGTGCTAAAATAGAAGATAAAAAAGTAAAAGCGGAGGTTAAAGTAAAAAATAAAAAAATTGAACTGACATGTGTATCAATGGGAAATCCACATGCTGTTACATTTGTAAATAATATAAAAAATTTCAAAGTAGCAGAATATGGACCTATTTTAGAAAATGCTGATATATTTCCTGAGAAAGCCAATATTGAATTTGTAGAGGTAGTAGATAAAAATAATATAAAAATGAGAGTATGGGAAAGAGGTTCAGGAGAAACTTTGGCATGTGGAACAGGAGCTTGTAGTTCAGTGGTTGCTAGTAGCCTAAATGGATACACAGACAGAAAAGTTAATGTTCAATTATTAGGTGGAAACTTAGAAATTGAATGGAAGCCAAATAATCATGTGCATATGACAGGACCAGCTGTAACTGTATTTAAAGGAGAGTGGATCGATGAATAGAGTAAATGAAAACTTTTTGAAACTTCAAAATAATTATTTGTTTTCTACAGTTGCAGAAAAGGTAGAAAAATATAAACAGGAAAACCCAGAGAAAAAGGTTATAAATTTAGGAGTTGGAGATGTTACTTTTCCTTTGCCAAAAGCTGTTGTAGAAGCTATGAAAAAGGCTTGCGATGAAATGCAGAACAAGGAAACATTTAGAGGATATGGGCCAGAACTTGGATATGATTTTTTGAAAAAGAAAATTCTAGAAGAAGATTATCTATCTAAAGGCATTGAATTTGGTCTAGATGAAATATTTATATCAGATGGTATAAATAGTGATATAGGGAATATCAACGACATATTTGATATAAATAATAAAGTAGCTATTCAAGATCCGGTATACCCAGCATATTTAGATGCTAATGTTATTGCAGGGAGAAGCGGAGAATTACATATAACTAACTATGAAAATATAATATATTTGGTAACAAATAGTACAAATGATTTTGTACCAGAGATTCCTAAAACTAAAGTAGATTTAATATATTTGTGCTATCCTAATAACCCTACTGGTATGGCGCTTACAAAAGAACAATTACAAGAATGGGTACAATATGCAAAACAAAATAAATCAGTTATATTATTTGATGCAGCTTATGAAGCATATATAACAGAAGAAAAAATTCCACATTCGATTTATGAAATTGAAGGAGCAAAAGAGGTAGCTATTGAATTTAAAAGTTTCTCAAAAACAGCGGGATTTGCAGGAGTTCGTTGCAGTTATACAATAGTGCCAAAAGTTTTAAAGGGATATACAAGCAATAATCTAGAGGTTTCAATAAATAATTTATGGACTAGAAGACAATATACTAAGTTTAATGGAGAATCATATATCACACAAAGAGGTGCAGAAGCAACATATTTACCAGAAGCTAAAAGAGATATAGAATCCAACATACAATATTATTTAAAAAATGCAAAGACAATTAAACAAGGATTAGAAGATGCTGGATTTGAGGTGTATGGTGGAGTAAACTCACCATATGTGTGGCTAAAGGTTCCAAATGCAAAAACATCATGGCAATTTTTTGATGAACTACTAGAAAATATTGGAATAGTTGGAATACCACGGAAGTGGCTTTGGACCAAGTGGAGAAGGATATTTTAGATTAACCGGCTTTGGAGATTATCAAGAAAGCTTAGAAGCAATAGAAAGACTAAAACAGTATAAAACTTGAAACTATTATCCTTGTCAAAAGAATCGGGACTAAAAGAGTATATAATCCCGAAAGAAAAGTGACACTTGATGTAAAATATCCTACTATGTATGTCCCTAAGTTGCGATAACTCCTTACAGGTGTGGATTATATTTCTGCACCTGTTTTAAAATTTAATAAAATAACACTAAACTCTTGATTTTGTTGGAAAAATATGCTATTATATATAAGGTACCGTTTAAAGGTATCGATATACCTTTTACTTAGTTTTAGGGGATAACACTCCAAACTAAAACTCAGCTTAAGGCAAATAAAATATAGGAGGAAAATAAAATGACAAAGGAAAGAAAACAAGAAATCATTGAAACTTATAAAAGAGATGAAAAAGATACTGGTTCTCCAGAAGTTCAAATAGCTCTTTTAACAGAAAGAATCAATGAATTAACAGCTCATTTAAAAGTTCATATGAAAGATAATCATTCAAGAAGAGGACTTTTAAAAATGGTAGGTGCAAGAAGAAACTTACTTAACTACTTAGCTAAAAAAGATGTTCAAAGATATAGAGACATCGTTGAAAAATTAGGATTAAGAAAATAATTTACAATTTGGACGTTTTGCTTTCATGCCAAACGTCCAAATTTGCGAATATTATCTTAGTTAAAAAGGAAAAATATTAAGGTATTAAAAGCAATAAAAATTAGAAAGTAGCTTGTATCATGTGCTACTAAATATAGCATATAATAGAGGTTACGCTAATTTTCATATTGCTTATAATATAAATAAAATAAAAAGGAGAAAAATTTATGTTTAAAAAATACGAAACACAATTAGCAGGAAGAACTTTATCAATTGAAACAGGAAAAATTGCAGAACTTGCAAACGGAAACGTAGTAGTACGTTATGGAGAGACAGTTGTTATGGTGAACGTAACAGCAGCAAAAGAACCAAAAGAGGGAATAGACTTTTTCCCACTATCAGTAGATTATGAAGAAAAACTATATGCAGTAGGTAAAATCCCAGGAGGATTTACAAAAAGAGAAGGAAAACCAGCAGATAAAGCTATATTAACATCAAGAGCAATTGACAGACCTTTAAGACCATTATTTCCAAAAGATTTTAGAAATGATACATGTGTTGTAGCAACTGTATTATCAGTAGATCCAGACAATAGTCCAGAAGTATGTGCTATGATCGGTGCATCAGCTGCACTTTCTATATCAGACATTCCATTTGGAGGTCCTACAGCAGCAGTAGCAGTTGGATATGTTGATGACCAAATAGTTATAAACCCAACATTAGCACAAAGAGAAAAAAGCAGATTAACATTAACAGTAGCAGGAACACTTGAAAAAATCACTATGATAGAAGCTGGTGCTGACGAAATACCAAATGATACAATGCTTGAAGCAATTAAAACAGCACATGAAGAAATTAAGAAAATATGTAACTTTATTTCTGACATCAAAGCAGAAATAGGAAAACCAAAATTTGAATACAAATCATTTGCTACAGATCCAGAAGTATATAACGAAATAGTAGCAAACTTCAAAGACAGAATGTATCAAGATGTACAAGCTACAGATAAAACTGTAAGAGATGCAAACATTGAAAAAATCACAGAAGATATTACAGCATATTTTGTAGAAAAGTACGGAGAAGAAGCTGCAGAAGAAAAGAAAACAGATATTGCAGACAGCGTACATGACTTAGAAAAAGCTTGTGTAAGAGAAATGATTCTAGAAGAACATAAACGTCCAGATGGAAGAAAAATAGACGAAATAAGACCACTTTCATGTGAAGTAGGTGTACTTCCAAGAGTACATGGTAGTGCAATATTTACAAGAGGACAAACTCAAGTAATGTCTATAGTAACATTAGGAACAAGTAGTGAAGCACAAGAATTAGACGGTTTAGATGAAGAAACAACAAAAAGATATATGCATCAATATAACTTCCCAGCATATAGTGTTGGTGAAGCAAGAACATCAAGAGGACCAGGCAGAAGAGAAATTGGACATGGTGCTTTAGCAGAAAAAGCATTAGTACCAGTTATTCCATCAGAAGAAGAATTCCCTTATGCTATAAGAGTTGTATCAGAAGTATTATCTTCAAATGGTTCAACATCACAAGCAAGTATTTGTGGAAGTACATTAGCATTGATGGATGCAGGTGTCCCAATTAAAAAGCCAGTAGCAGGTATTTCAACAGGATTAGTTACAGATAAGAATGATCCAAGCAGATACATTATGCTTACAGATATTCAAGGAATTGAAGACTTCTTTGGAGATATGGATTTCAAAGTTGGTGGAACAAAAGATGGAATTACTGCTATACAAGTTGACATTAAAATAGATGGACTAACATATGATATAATTAAGGAAGCTTTTGAAAGAACAAAAGTTGCAAGAGATTATATCTTAGATAATATAATGTTACCAGTTATAAGCGAACCAAGAAAAGAAGTTTCTAAATATGCACCAAAAATCATGATGGCAAACATATGCAAAGACAAAATAAAAGATGTTATTGGACCTGGTGGAAAAATGATTAACAAAATCATTGACGAGACAGGAGTTAAAATTGATATAAATGATGACGGAAAAGTATGCGTATATGCTAATGACTCAGAAAGTGGTAAAAAAGCTATGGATATGATTTTAGATATAGCTAAAATTATTGAAGTTGGTGGAATTTATAATGGAAAAGTAACAAGAATTATGCCATTCGGAGCATTTGTTGATATTGGTGGTGGAAATGAGGGGCTATTACACATTTCTAAAATATCAAGTAAAAGAGTAGAAAAAGTTGAAGATGTTTTAAGTGTTGGAGACGAAGTAACAGTTAAAGTTTCTGAAATTGATAACCAAGGAAGAATTAATTTAAACATGAAAGACTTAGAAGCAGGAAATACCGAAGAAAAAGAATAAATATTAAGATTTAATTAAAATGGTTGAATTATTTTAATGACATGTATATAATAAGTCTAGAAATTAAGAAAAGGAGAAAAACATGGAATACTTATATATTGTTCAACAGGCATTAGTATGGATTATAACAATATTTTGGTTGTACCAATTAGCAATTAGTGTATGTTCACTAGTAAAATTAAAAGATAAACCAATGCTTGTAAACAAAAATCATCGTTTTATGGCAATCATTCCAGCCCATAACGAAGAAAATGTAGTAACAGAATTAATAGAAAGTTTAAAAGCTCAAGACTATCCAAAAGAGTTATTAGACATATATGTAATTGCAGATAACTGTACAGATAGAACAGCAGACGTTGCGAGAGCAGCAGGAGCAATTGTATATGAAAGATTTGACCCAAGCAAAAAAACAAAAGGATATGCATTAAACTGGTTTTTGAGACAAAAAATTGATGAAAATGCACCATATGATGCATTCTGCATATTTGATGCAGATAATGTTGCAGACAAAAACTTTATCAAAAATATGAATAAAAAACTTTGTCAAGGTGAAGATGTAGTTCAAGGATACAGAGATATTAAAAATCCAACAGATAACTGGATTACAGCAGGATATGCAATATTCTATTGGACAATGAACCGTTTTTATCATTTAGCTAGATACAATGTAGGTCTTTCGCCATTAATCAATGGTACAGGATTTATGGTTAAGTTTGATGTAGTAAAACCAGAAGGTTGGGTTACAAAAACTCTAACTGAAGATATTGAGTTCTCACTAAAAAGAATAATTAAAGGTAAAAAACTAGGATGGGCAGTAGATGCAGTAGTTTATGATGAACAACCTTTAGGATTTAAACAAAGTTGGAAACAAAGAACAAGATGGACAGTTGGACATATGCAATGTATAAAAGAATATACAAAACCATTAGCGTTAGCAGTTAAAGAACACAAAACAATAATGAACTTTGATGGATTTTTATACATTATAGGAAGTATACCAATGTTTATACTTACACTTGTATTACTACTAATAAATGTTATTATGTACGCAGGAGATGGAATGACAAGCGTGGACTTAGCTATGAATATGTTAAGATATGTAATACCAACATTCCTATTACCAATTGGAACGGCAGTACTAATAATGTTATTAGATAAAAGACCTATCAAGCCAATGATTAAAGGACTATTATGCTATCCATTATTCTTAGGCTCATGGATCGCTATAAACTTTAAATGTTTATTCAAACGTGACACTACATGGGAAAAAATTGAACACGTTAGAAAAATTGCTATTCATGAAGTAGCAGAAACAGAAAAAGTTCAAAGTTAATAAATACGGCAAGAAAGGTTAAACTTTTCTTGCCGCTTTTTGAGTGACTTTGGAGATGAAGTCAAAACTCACCTTTTTGCATAAAAATTTAGACTAAGAAATAGTTTATAAAGTAGTAAAAGAGAGGTAAAACTATGGAAAAACAAAGGGAGAAAAATATGCTTAAAATTTTGATAATTATAATATTAATATTATGTGCACTTATTGGAATAATGATGTTGTCAATAAACTTTTATGTGGTAAATAAAACCAAAAGTAAAATAGTAACAGAAAAACAAGCAAAAGAGTTAGAAAATGTAGATTGCATTTTAGTATTAGGTGCAGGAATATGGGGAGATAAACCAAGTCCAATGCTAGAAGATAGACTATTACAAGGGATTACACTATATAATAATCAAACTTCTTCAAAAATAATAATGAGTGGAGACCATGGAAAGGAAGAATATGACGAAGTAAATGTTATGAAAGATTTTGCAATTGAGAAAGGTGTAAAATCAGAAGATATATTCATGGATCATGCAGGTTTTTCTACTTATGATAGTGTATATCGTGCAAAAGAAATTTTTAAAGCTCAAAAAATAATAATTGTTACACAAAAATATCATTTACATAGAGCTTTATATGTAGCTGAAAAACTAGGTATAGAAGCATATGGAGTAGCGTCAGATCCAAGAGAGTATAGAGGACAAGTTGTAAGAGAATTAAGAGAAGTCTTAGCAAGAGATAAAGATTTCTTTAAATGTATAATTAAACCAGAACCAACTTACTTAGGAGACACAATACCAGTGAGTGGCAATGGAGATGCGACTAATGATAAAAAAGGTGACTTTTGATCCCGTTCCAAAAGTCACCTTTTTAGTGTAGACAATGAAATGTAAGAGTGATATAATTTGTAACAAAAGGAGAGCGCAAAAATGAAAAAAACAAAATATCTACATATTGCACTAATAATATTAGGAATAATATTTATAACAATACCAGTATTTCATAATAATTTATGGTTTGATGAAAGTTATTCTGTAGGAATGGCCAATAAAAGCTTTATAGATATTTGGCAAATAGGGAGCAATGATGTTCATCCAATATTATATTATTGGATATTACATTTAATATATATAATATTTGGTTCTAACATATATTTATATAGAATTGCATCAATGATACCAATTGCAATATTAGGTATCCTAGGATACACACACATAAAAAAAGATTTTGGAGAAAAAGAAGGTATACTATTTTCGTTTTTTACATTCTTTTTACCAATAGCATCAGTATATTCTGGTGAAATTAGAATGTACACATGGGGAATGCTGTTCGTAACCATAATGGCAATATATGCTTACAGAATATATAAAAAATCAAGTACAAAAAATTGGATAATATTTGCTATATTTAGTTTGGCGTCAGCATATACACATTATTATGCTTTAGCAACAGCCGGAATAATAAACTTAGTACTATTTATATATTTATTAAAAAATGCAATAAAGCAAAAAAGCTATACTAAAGAATTAAAAAGCTTTACTATTTCAGCTATAGTACAAATAATATTATATATACCATGGCTATATAGCTTGCTAAACCAAATAACAGGAGTTTCAAAAGGATATTGGATTTCTGCACCATCAGCAAAATTACTATTACAAATATTTTGTTTTCAATTTACAGGAAATCTAGATATAATGTTTGTTCCACAATGGACATCAGTAGCATTAGGAATAATATTATTAATATATTGTATATATTGTGCTATAGCAAATAAAGGAGAAAAAACAGCAGGTAGATTGGCTATAGGTGTTTATTTGATAGTATTTGTAGCAATGTATATTATTTCTCTAAAAACACCAATATTATATGCTCGTTACTTTTTAAACCTAACAGGATTATTTATATTTTTTATGGCATTTTTTATTGCAAAGGATAAAAATAAATTGCTAACAATAATGATTTGTCTTATTACACTTGCAGTGGCAATATTGGTGAACCTAAATGTAAGTAAAATGAACTATGCTGAAAACAATAAAGTACCACTAGAATATGTAAAACAAGATTTACAACAAGGAGATATGATATTATTTGGAAATAGAGGAAGTGGTTTTACTATAAGTATGCAATTAGTAGATGTGCCAAACTGCTTTTATGACTATGAAAACTGGAATGTTGAACCAGCATACAAAGCATTTGGCAAAGAAATGATTTACACAAATAATATTGAAACATTAGAAAATTACAAAGGAAGAATCTGGATTGTAAATTCAGATAATTATAGTATATATGAAGAATTTAAAGAAAAGTATGGAGATAGAATAGAACTTATAAAACAAGAAATTTTTAATACAGAATATCATGGATATAATTATTCTATATGCTTAATAGAAAAAGATAATTAAAGGAGAAAAACATTGCAATTACTATTTAATAATTTAAATTCAACTGATGACATAAAAGTATATTCATTTGTTGGACCATCAGGAACGGGGAAAAGCTATAGGGCACAAATGGTGGCAAAAGAGAACAATATAAAATACATTATTGATGATGGACTACTAGTATGCGAGAATAATGTAGTAGCAGGAACATCAGCCAAAAAAGCTCCAACAAAAGTGGAAACTGTAAAAAAGGCAATATTCATAAATGAAAAAGATAGAAATGAAATGAGAAAAGCAATAAGAAAGTATAAACCAGAATCTATATTGATTTTGGGTACTTCTGATGGCATGATAGATAAAATAACTGAAAACCTAGGACTACCTAAAGTTAGTAAGAGAATATATATTCAAGATGTGGCTACAGAGGCAGAAATGGAAGAAGCAAAAAGAATACGTACAACACAAGGAAAACATGTTATTCCAGTACCAACCTTTGAAATAAAAAAAGATTTCTCTGGATATATATTAGATCCACTTCAAATATTTAAATTCAAAGGAAAAGACAAAGATCCATACATAGCGGAAAAATCAATAATAAGACCAACATTTAGCTACTTAGGAAACTTTACAATTTCAGATTCTGTGTTTAGACAAATTGCAGAGTACCTAGCAACACGTTCAGATGCAATATATAAAGTGTTAAAAACAAGAGTAGAAAGTACACCAGAAGGACCAAATATATATATGGAAGTATCTATAGTTTTCGGCTTTAATATATTAACAGCATTAAGAGAATTTAAAGATAAAATTAGGAAAGAAATTGAAAAACTTACAACAATGAATGTAAAAGATATTACAATTGTGGCAAAAGCTATTTACATGCCAGAGAAAAAAGAAAAAGAGGAGGAATAAATATATGTCATTTATAGTAGCAATTGATGGACCGGCAGGAACAGGAAAAGGAACGGTAACAAAACTAATATCAAAGGAGTTAGGACTTGTAAACATAGATACAGGGGCAATGTACAGATGTGTTGCACTTCAAGCTTTAAGACAAGAAATAACAAGTATAGAAGAAAAAGAGAGAATTATACAAATTGCAAAAAATATTGATATAAAAATGAAAAATGAAGGTGAAGAACAACAAGTGTATTTGAATGGAGAAAATGTAAGTAAAGAGATTAGAACCAAAGAAGTATCAGCATTTGTTTCTCCAGTATCATCAATACCAGAAGTAAGAGAAATAATGGTAGAGCTACAAAGAAAAATGGCACAAAATGCAGATGTGATAATGGAAGGAAGAGACATTACAACAGTAGTATTTCCAAACGCAGATGTAAAAATTTACTTAGATGCAAGTGTTGAAGAAAGAGCACAAAGAAGATATAAGGAAAATCAAGAAAAAGGAATTGATATGACATATGAGGAAGTACTAGAAGCTATAAAGACTAGAGACTATAATGATATGCATAAACCAGTAGGAGCTTTAAAAATTGCAGAAGATGCAATTGTAATAGATACAACACACTTAACAATAGGACAAGTAAAGGGAAAAGTGAAAGATATTATATTTGATAAAAGAATAAAACCAATAGGTTAATAAATGTCAAAATTCATTAAATTAGGTCTTAATGAATTTTGACATATTTTTATGCAAAAGATACTAGAAAATGTCGCAAAAAGGGTTGCTTTTTATTGAGTATTATTATAGAATTGTAGGTGCATAAAACTGTAAAATTTAAGGGGAAATAAAATGAAAGAAATAATTAAAAAGAATAGAAATGTTCTTTTAATTTTAATAGATATATTAATTATTATCAGTTGTTATATAGCGTCAATATTATTCCTAAATATACCTATTGATAACATCAAAGTACTTGTGGTGCAAATAGCAGTGGTAGTTATTGTATATCAAATCTTTTTAAATATTTTTCGTATGTATCAAAATATGATGCGTTATGAAGTAGGAAAAGATTATATAAAATATATAATTAGTGCATTCCTATCAATGATAATTTTATCAATAGTATATAAAGCTTTTAGCTTGGAATATATAAATTTAAAAGTAAATGTATTGTCAGGAGTATTAATCGCTGGCACTTTTGTCATGTATAGACTGGCTGGAAGATCAATTCTAAGTAGGAGAATGTCAAAATACGAAAAGATAAATAAAAATCAAGACAATAAAGCTAATAATCTACTTATAATTGGCGCTGGGATGGGTGCAAGAGAAATCATCATAGCTATAAAAAATAACATGCGAGACAAGTACAATATTGTAGGAATTATAGATGATGATATAAGCAAAATAAACCACTATATTTTAGGAATTAAAGTATTAGGTACAAGATACGACATACCTAAAATAGCAAAAGAAAAAAATGTGGATTTGATATTCTTTGCAATAAACAAAATAGATGCAGTTTCAAGAAGAAAGATATTAGAAATATGCCAAGAAACAGGGGTAAAAACAAGAGTATTACCTACAACTGAAGAAGTGATTAACAAACAAGGAGCTATGAACAGCCTGAGAGATGTTCAAATTGAAGATTTATTAGGAAGAGACCCAGTACACCTAGATAACAAAAACATTAATTCTTTAATAAAAAATAAAACTGTATTAGTAACGGGTGGAGGAGGCTCAATAGGTTCAGAACTATGCAGACAAATTGTTAAATATGATCCTAAAAGATTGGTAATATTAGACATATATGAAAACAATTTGTATGATATAGAAATGGAACTAAGAGCAGAATATCCAAAACTTAATTTAGAAGCGATTGTTGCAAGTGTTAGAGATAAAGCAAGACTAAACAATGTGTTTGAAACATATAAGCCAGAAATAGTATTTCATGCTGCAGCACATAAACATGTACCACTTATGGAAAAAAGCCCATTAGAGGCAATACACAACAACGTATTTGGAACATACAATGTGGTAAATTGTGCAGACGAATATGGAGTAGAAAAATTTGTATTAATTTCAACAGACAAAGCTGTAAACCCAACAAACATAATGGGAGCAAGTAAAAGAGTTTGTGAAATGATAGTACAAGCTAAAAACAAAGTAAGCAAAACAGAATATGTAGCAGTTAGATTTGGTAATGTATTAGGAAGTAATGGCTCAGTTATACCACTATTCAAAAAGCAAATTGAAAGAGGAGGACCTGTTACTGTAACACATAAAGACATCACAAGATTTTTTATGACAATACCAGAAGCAGTACAACTTATATTACAAGCAGTAACATACGCAAAAGGAGGAGAAATATTTGTACTAGATATGGGAGAACCTGTAAAAATATATGACTTGGCTGTTAGTTTAATAAAATTGTTAGGCTATGAACCAAATGTAGACATACCAATAGAAATAACAGGTCTAAGACCAGGAGAAAAACTATACGAAGAAATACTAATGTCAGAAGAAGGCTTAACATCAACAAAGCATGACAAGATATTTATAAGCAAACCAATGCACATGGAAATGACAGAACTTGAAGAAAAATTAAACATACTAAAAGAATTAGAATACAACGAAAAATATTCTAATGAAAACATTAAAAATGTTATGAAAGAAGTAGTAACAACATATAGAGAACCAGAAGAGGTAAATAACAAAGAAAAGGAATGATTGTAAAGATGGAAAAAAGAATTTTTTTAGCATCACCTCATATGTCAGAAGAAGGATATGAGAAAGAATATATAAAAGAAGCTTTTGATACAAATTGGATAGCTCCATTAGGAGAAAATGTAAATAAGTTTGAAGAAGAATTAGCTAATTATGTAGGAGCTAAATGTGGGGCTGCACTATCAGCAGGAACAGCTGCTATACATATGGCATTAAAGGCTCTAGATGTAAAAGAAGGAGATATTGTATTTTGCTCATCACTTACATTTTCAGCAACAGCAAATCCAATTATATACCAAAATGCAACACCTGTGTTTATTGACTGTGATAGAGAGACATGGAATATGGACCCAGAGGCACTAAAAAAAGCTTTTGAAAAATATCCAAATCCAAAAGCAGTCGTAATAGTACACTTGTATGGAACACCTGCTAAAATGGACGAAATAATGGCAATATGCAACGAACACAATGTACCATTAGTAGAGGATGCGGCTGAAAGTTTAGGAGCGACATATAAAGGAAAACAAACAGGAACTTTTGGAAAATTCGGAATTTTCTCATTTAATGGTAACAAAATAATTACAACAAGTGGTGGTGGTATGCTTGTATCTGATGATGAAGAAAGAATACAAAAAGTACGCTTTTGGGCAACACAATCAAGAGACAAAGCACGTTATTATCAACACTCAGAAATAGGCTATAATTATAGAATGAGTAATATAGTTGCAGGAATAGGAAGAGGACAATTAAAAGTTTTAAATGACAGATTAGCTAAAAAGAAAGAAATATATGAAACATATAAAGATGCATTTAAAGATATACCAGAAATAGAGATGAAACCAGTACCAATAGATACAAAACCAAATTATTGGTTATCTACAATGCTATTAAAAGAAGGTTCAAAAGTTACTCCATTAAATGTTATGGAAGCATTGGACAAAGAAAATATAGAATCAAGACCTATATGGAAACCAATGCATATGCAACCAGTATTTGAAAAATATGACTTTATAAAAGTAGAAGACAAACCTGTATCAGAAGATATATTTGCAAGAGGAGTATGTTTACCAAGTGATACAAAAATGACTAAGGAAGAACAACAAGAAGTAATAAGAATTATTAAAGAATTATTTTAGGGGATTACAAAATGTATAAAAAATTCATAAAGAGATTTTTAGACTTAATATTAAGTCTAATGGCATTAATAATATTAATGCCATTGATGCTTATTATATATATATTAGTAAGAGTAAAATTGGGAAAACCAGCTATTTTTAAACAGGAAAGACCAGGAAAAGACGAAAAGATATTTACTTTATATAAATTTAGGACAATGACAGATGAAAAAGATGAAAATGGTAATCTGCTACCAGATGAACAACGCTTGACTAAATTTGGAAAAATGCTTAGAAGTACAAGTTTAGACGAATTACCCGAACTTGTAAATATTATAAAAGGTGATATGAGTATTGTAGGACCAAGACCATTACTAGTTAGAGATATGGTTTTTATGACAGAGATTCAAAGAAAAAGACATAGTGTAAGGCAAGGACTCACAGGACTTGCGCAAGTCAATGGAAGGAATAACATAACATGGGAAGAAAAAATAAAGTATGATTTAAATTATGTTGAGAATATTTCCTTCATTAATGATGTTAAAATTATACTTAAAACAGTAATAAAGGTATTTAAAAGAGAAGATACTCAAACAGACGGAATGCAAACAGCAGAGGATTTAGGAGATTATCTAGTAAGAACCAATAAAATAAGCAAAGATGATTATACATGTAAAAATAAAGAAGCACTTAAAATAATTCAAAAATTTAGAGAGAATAAAAGGAAATAGAAAATGAAAATATGGTTATTACAAGCAAGTGAACCGATGCCTATCAGTAATTGCAATGATAGATTATGGCGAATGGGAATGATTGCAGAAGAATTAAAAAAAAGAAACCATGATATCGTATGGTTCTCAAATACATTTGATCATTTAAAAAAACAACAATTATATAACAAAGACACAATTGTTAATGTAACAGATAATTATTCGATATATTTGATACATGCTATGGGATATAAAAGAAATATATCTGTTAGTAGGATTATAAACCATAAGGTAATTGCAAAAAAGTTTTCAAGAATAGCTAAAAAACTTGACAAACCAGATTTGATATATGCTTCATTTCCAACTATAGATTATGCAGAAGAAGCAATAAAATATGGGAAAAGGAATAATGTACCTGTAATTATAGATATAAGAGATTTGTGGCCAGATATATTTAAACATAATTTATCAAAGCCATTAGCATTGATAGCAAGTCCATATATAAACATTATGAATTATAAAACTAAAAAGATAATGAGACAAGCTTTTGCAATAAATTCTATTTCCGAAGCAATGTTAGAGTGGGGACTAAAAAAAGGAAACAGAGAAAAAAGCAAATATGACCAATATTTTTATATTGGATATGATAGTAACAATAGGAATATTGTGGAAACAAAAGAAATGAATAGTATTGATAAGGACAAGTTTAATCTTTCATTTTTTGCAACCATAAATAATCAGTTTGATTATGAAAAAATTATTGAATTAGCAAAATTATTAGAAAAAGATAAGGATATAGTAATAAATATTTGCGGGGATGGACCACAGTTTGCAGAGCTTAAAGAAAAAGTTAAGGATGCTTCAAATATAAAATTACTAGGTTGGAAGGAAAAAGAAGAACTTAACTATATATTACAAAATTCAAAATTAGGACTAGCACCGTATAAAAATACATTTGATTTTCAAATGAGTGTATCAAATAAATTTGCCGAATATATATCATATGGTTTACCAGTAATTTTATTTTCAGAAGGATATATGGAAAAGTTATTAGAAGATAATGAATGTGGAATAGCATCTCAGGATACTTCGAAACTTTGTGATTTTATTTTAGATGTAAAAAATGATAAACAAAAATATGAAGCAATGTCTAAAAATGCTCAAAATTTATATCAAGAAAATTTTGTGGCAGAAAAAATATATAAGAATCTAGTAGATTATCTAGAAAAAATTAAGGAGGAAGTAGAAAAATGAAATATGCACTAATAGGATGTGGAAGAATTGCACCAAATCATTTAGAGGCTGCAGTAAACAATAATTTGGAAGTAGTAGGAATCTGTGATATAATTCCAGAACACATGGACATTTTGATAGAAAAAGTTGGAATGAAAGACAGAAACTTTAAACAATATACAGATTACCATGAAATGCTAGAAACAGAAAAACCAGAGTTAGTAGCAATAGCTACAGAAAGTGGAGAACATGCTAAAATTGCATTAGACTGTTTAGATGCAGGATGTAATGTTATTATAGAAAAACCAATAGCTTTATCTTTGGAAGATGCAGATAAAATAGTTGAAAAGGCAAAAGAAAAAGCTTTAGTAGTATGTGCAAACCATCAAAATAGATTTAATAAATCTATACAAAAAATAAGAAAATCAGTAGAGAATGGAGACTTTGGTAAAATGCTATATGGAACTGCTCATATTAGATGGAACAGAGGTCAAGATTACTATACACAAGCACCTTGGAGAGGCACTTGGGCACAAGACGGAGGAGCTTTAATGAACCAATGTATTCATAATATTGATTTATTAAGATGGATGATGGGCGATGAAATTACTGAAGTTTGTGCTTACACAGATAACTTAAACCATGATTACATTCAAGCAGAAGATTTAGGAATTGCAATTGTTAAATTTAAAAATGGTGCGTATGGAATTATTGAAGGTACAACAGATGTATACCCTAAAAATCTAGAAGAAACTTTATATCTTTTTGGACAAAAAGGTACAGTAAAAGCAGGTGGAAAATCAGTTAATATTATTGAAGAATGGACTTTTGAAAATCAAGATGAACCATCAGAAAAAATAAAAGAAGAAAATAGTGAAATGCCTAAAAACATTTATGGGTTTGGACACACACCACTTTATACAAACGTTATTCAAGCTATACAAAACCATACACAACCTTTGGTAGATGCAGAAGCAGGAAGAAGAGCATTAGAATTAGTTCTTGCTATATATAAATCAGCTGCTGAAGGTAGACCAGTTAAGTTACCATTAGATAAATGTTCAACAATGGATTTTGTAGGAAGATTTGATAAATAAGGAGAAAACAATGGAATTTATAGATTTAAAAGCACAATATGCACATTTAAAAGATAAGATAGACAAAAATATTGAGAAAGTATTAAATGATTCTCATTACATAATGGGAGAAGAAGTTAAAGAGCTAGAAGAAAAATTAGCAAAATATGTAGGAAGAAAATATTGCGTAACATGTGGAAATGGAACTGATGCATTAACACTTGCTATGAGAGTACTTGACGTAAAAGAAGGAGATGCAGTATTTGTACCAACATTTACATTTTATTCTTCAGCAGAAGTAATATCATTAGAAGGTGCAACACCAATATTTGTAGATGTTAATGAAACTTTTAATATGGATGCTAAGAAATTAGAAAAGGCGATAGAACAAGTAAAAAGTGAAGGAAAATTAAATTTAAAAGCAATTGTTGCAGTAGATTTATTTGGACAAACAGCTAACTTCCCAGAAATATTAGAAATTGCTAATAAATATGGATTGAAAGTAGTTGAAGATGCAGCACAAGGTTTTGGTGGTTCAATTAGTGGAAAAAAAGCATGTTCTTTTGGAGATATTTCAACAACATCATTTTTTCCAGCAAAACCACTTGGATGTTATGGAGATGGTGGGGCTGTATTTACAGATGATGAAGAAATGTATCAATTATTACTATCATTAAGAGTACATGGAAAAGGCTCATATAAGTATGAGAATGTAAGAGTAGGATATAACTCAAGATTAGATACAATTCAAGCAGCTATATTATTGCCAAAATTAGAAGCATTTGAGCAATATGAACTAGATGAAAGAAACAAATTTGCTAAAATGTATACTGAAAGATTAAAGGGAGTTGTAAAAACACCATTTGTTCCAGAAGGATATGTTAGCAGTTGGGCACAATATACTCTAATATTAGAAAATGAAGAACAAAGAAATACAATACAAACAAAACTAAAGGAAATGGGAATACCTACAATGGTATATTATCCAATTCCACTTCATAAACAAATTGTTTATAAAGACTATAATTTTAATGTAGAAGATTTAAAAGTTGCAGAGAAATTAAGTAAATGCGTATTGAGTTTGCCAATGCATCCATACATGAATGAAGAACAAATAGAGCAAATTAGCAAAGCTATTATAGAAATAATTAAATAACAAAAAGGAGAAAGAAAATGGAAGGTAAAGACTATTTCGTACATGAATCTAGTTATGTGGATGAGCCATCTGAAATTGGAAAAGGCACAAAGATTTGGCATTTTTCTCATGTAATGCCTAACTGTAAAATTGGTGAGAATTGTAACATTGGACAAAATGTTGTAATATCACCAGATGTAGTTTTAGGAAATGGTGTAAAAATTCAAAATAATGTTTCTGTATACACTGGAGTTGTATGTGAAGACGATGTGTTTTTAGGACCATCATGTGTGTTTACAAATGTAATAAATCCACGAAGCTTTATATCGAGAAAAGATGAATACAGAAAAACTTTAATAGGTAAAGGGGCTTCAATTGGAGCAAATGCAACAATTGTATGTGGACACAACATTGGAAAATATGCATTTGTAGCAGCAGGAGCAGTTGTAACTAAAAATATACCAGACTATGCACTAGTTATGGGCAATCCAGCAAGAGTTAAATACTTTGTATGTGAATGTTCAGAAAGAATGAACTTTGTAGATAATAAATTTACATGCCCAGTTTGTGGAAAAAAATATATAATGGAGAATGATATTGTAAAAGAAATAAAATAATATCAGAGAAAGGAAGTAATTTAAAATGGGAATGAAAGAAAATTTGACAAAGAAAATTGAAAACAAGGAAATTATAGTAGGAGTAGTAGGATTAGGATATGTAGGATTACCTCTTGCTGTAGAAAAAGCAAAAGCAGGTTTTAAAACTATAGGTTTTGATGTGCAAGAATCAAAAGTAAATATGGTAAATGAAGGACATAACTATATAGGAGATGTTGTAGACAGTGACTTAAAAGAACTAGTAGAAAAAGGAATGCTAAAAGCAACAACTGATTTCTCTTTTATAAAAGATGTTGACTTTGTTGCAATTTGTGTTCCAACACCACTTGATGAACACCAACAACCAGACATTAGTTATGTAGAAAATAGTTCTAAAGCAGTAGCAGAACATCTATCAAAAGAAACTATGGTAGTACTAGAATCAACAACTTATCCAGGTACAACTGAAGAGCTAATAAAACCAATTCTAGAAAATGGTTCAGGACTAAAATGTGGAGAAGATTTTTATTTAGGATTTTCACCAGAGAGAGTAGATCCAGGCAATTTAGTATATAAAACAAAAAATACTCCAAAGGTAGTTGGTGCAATTGGAAAAGATGCTACAGAAGTAATTGCTAAGATGTATAGAGCAGTGCTTGGCGCTGACATATTTGAGGTATCTTCACCAGCAGTAGCTGAAATGGAAAAAATACTAGAAAATACATATAGAAACATAAACATTGGGTTAGTTAACGAACTTGCTATGTTATGTGAAAAAATGGGAATTAGTTTATGGGAAGTTGTAGATGCAGCTAAAACAAAACCATATGGATTCCAAGCATTTTATCCAGGCCCAGGATTAGGAGGACATTGTATTCCACTTGATCCATATTACTTAGACTGGAAAGCAAGAGAATATGGCTTCCATACATCATTAATTCAAGCATCTGGAATTATAAATGATAGAATGCCAGAATATTGTGTTGAAAGAGCAAGTAAAATGTTAAGCACAAGATTCAAAAAAGCTCTAAATGGAGCTAAAGTATTAGTTTTAGGTGTTGCATACAAAAACAACATTGATGATTATAGAGAAAGCCCTGCATTAAGAGTAATAGAGATATTACAAAAAGAAGGAGCTGATGTAGAATTCTATGATCCATGGATTAGTGAGTATAAATATAAAGGTGAAATTCATAAAGGATTAGAGAAAATAGATGAAAAGAAAGTAAGCGAGGCAGATTTAGTTATATTCACAGCAGCACATAGCAATTATGATTATGAAATGATACAAAAAAATGCGAAAGCAATATTTGATACAAGAAATGCAATGAAAGATGCAAAAAATAGAGATAATATTGAACTATTATAAGTTGAGGTATGTATTAAATGCAACAATCAAATAAAGTGTATATGATTTTAACAAATGGATTTGATCCGGATGTCAGAGTTTATAAAGAGGCAAAATATTTAGTCGAAAAAAACTTTGATGTAACAATACTTTGCTGGGACAGAAGATGCGAATACATAGATAAAGAAGAGGAAATATTGGATGGAATAAAAATTAAAAGATTTTTTATTCCATCTACTCCTGGAACAGGTTTAAAACAATTAATTCCATATTTTAAATTTATGAGAAGTGTAAAGAATTGTTTAAAAAATAAGGAATATAATTATTTACATTGCCATGATTTTGATGGTATTGTTGTTGGAATGGCAACTAAGAAAAAGAAGAAAAAGCAAATAATATTTGATATGCATGAAATTTACAATAATTATGCTTATGCAAAAAATAAAATATTTAAAAAAATCTTTAACAATATTATAAAAAAAGTAAATTATGTAATATATGTTAATAATGAACAAATAAAAAACATAGAAAAAAAAGAGAAACTAGTATTTTTACCCAATTATCCTGAACAATGTACGTACTCACCAATTGACAAGGTTAAAGCAAATAAGATAAGAATAAATTATATAGGAAGTTTGAGAGATTATGAATCATTAAAAGCTTTAGCAGAGATTGGAGTACAAAATCAAAACATAGAGATAGGGCTATATGGCTCCGGAATATGCTATGATAAGTTAAAGAAAGAATATAAAGATACTCCTGTTAAAATATACGGAAAATATGATGGCTTAAAAGATAGTGGAGAGATATATAGAAATACAGATATCTTATATTGTTCTTACAATCCTAGTATAGAAAACTGGAAAAATGCATATCCGGTAAAATTATATGAGGCTATTATAACATTGACTCCAATTATAGTTACAAAAGATACAGCAGTGGGAGAATTAGTAGAAAAATATAAAATTGGAGAAGTAATTGCTTACAACAATATAGATTCAATACAAGAGAAGATATGTAAAATTCACGACAATTATAATTATTATATTAACAATTTAAAGAACATATATCAAAAATGTCAATGGAAAAGTATAGTAAACAATTTGGATATAATTTATAAGGAGAGATAATTTTATGCAGAAAACGATAGTTATTTTAACTCATGTTACATTTGATGATTCACCATACTTTAGATTTATACATGAACACGCAAAAGAGCTAGTCAAACAAGGATATAAGGTTGTAGTATTGGCTGCAATTAACTGGTTACCTATTCTTTCTTGCTTTCAAAAATATAAAAAGGATTTTATTGCAAAAATAAAAAATAAAAATAAAGTTCAAATAATAGATGGAGTAGAGGTAAGATATATAAAAACGTTATCGTTTTCTAATTTATTATATAATTCTCCAATAAATTTAAATGGAATTTCATATTATTTGAGAATAAAGAGTATTTTTAAGAAAATTAATAGAGAAAATGATGTGATATTGATAGATGCACATATGTTTAAAGTTGAGGGATATGCTGCTTATAAATTAAAAAAGAGATATCCTAATATTAAAACAACTATAACATTGCATGGAACTAGTTTTTTTAGAAATGCTTCGACTAAAAATGGAAAAAGGTCAATAAGGAAAATTTTTAGTGTGGTAGATAAGGCTGTATGTGTAAGCAACAAAATTAAACGAATGATAGAAAACATAGGAGTAAAAAATACAGAAATAATTTATAATGGAATAAACCAGCACGAATTTTCAAAAATAGACAAACAGCAATATAAAAATCAAATTACAATTGTAGGAGCTTTATATCCAAGAAAAAAGATTGATCTTACTATAAGAGTGTTTGCAAATTTAATAAAAAGATATCCTGATTTGAAGTTAAATATAGTAGGAGCAGGACCTGAAAGAGAAAGACTAGATGAAATTGTAAAAACATTAAAATTAGAAGATAGCGTAAGTTTTAAAGGACAAATAACTAATCAAGAAGTATTAGATTTGATGAATAAAAGTTACATATTTATTTTACCAAGCGTAGCAGAAGGCTTTGGAATAGTATATGCAGAAGCTATGAAAGCAGGATGTATTACCATAGGAACTAAAAATGAAGGAATTGATGGATTTATAATAAATGGAAAGAATGGTTTTTTAGTAAATCCAGAAGAAAAAGAAATTACTAAATTGATTGAAGAAATATATGAAAATAAATACGATATAGAGGGTATTAGAAAAAATGCATATAAAGCAGTAGAAAATTTAACATGGGAGCAAAACGCGAAAGGGTATTTAAGTATTGCACTAGAAAGAAAAAATGGAGAGGATTAAATGTTAGATAAGATAATTGAGATTATTAAATTACCAAAGATTAAAGTAGAAATAATAAATAATAATAGTGATGCAGAAATACTAAAAATATATAAATACTTTACTAAGCCACATAGTAAAATTCCATTTATAAGAAATAAAACAATTGGTGTAATGTTATATCAATTGCCACAAAATATTGAAGAATATGAGAAAAAAATAGCTGGAAAGAATGGAGTTTCTTATTTTTCAAGAAGGTGTAAGAAGAATGGATATTATACAAAATATTTTAACCAACCTGATTATTTAAAACAATTATATAATATAAATACTTCTGCAGAATTTAGACAAGGAAGCAAAATGTCGGAACATTATTTAAGTGAGGTACAACCCGAAAAAGATAACAACTTTAGTAAGTGGTATGGAGTTTTTGATATTAACAATGTTCTTGTGCGGATATATTAACTTAATAGAAACAGATAAGTTGTATATAATTAGTAACATATTAGGACATAAGGATTATTTAAAAGATAATATTATGCATTTATTATTACATGATTTGATGATTGATTTAATAGAAAAAAACAAATTAAAAAGAGAAGTGTATATAATGTATGATACTTATTTTGGCGCATCAGAAGGATTAAAATTATATAAAAAGAAACACTGTTTTGAACCATATATAGTAAAATGGAGATATATAGAAAAAAATAAGGATAAGAAAGAAAATGTTGTCAAGATTGTATAACGATTATATAATGCCTAATAGGTATAAAGAGTATGAAGAACTTTTAAATTTATTTAAAAGTTCTGGTTATGAATTTATTTGTGTTAAGGATTACAAAAAATTAGAAAACGACAAAGGAAAGTACATTATTATTAGACATGATATAGATAGTGATATTAAGATTGCTAGAAAGATGTTTGAAATAGAGAAAAGATTAAATATAAAAACTACATATTATTTTAGATTAAAAACTGCTAACAAACAATTAATACAAGATATAAATCAATATGGGAGCGAAGTTGGATATCATTATGAAGAGGTAGCACAATTTTGTAAAGACAATAAAACTGTAAGTAGTCAATTTGTAATAGATAACTTGAATAAAATAAAAGAAGAGTTTTACAAAAATATACAACTATTTGAGAAAGAAAATAATATTAAATTATATTCAATCGCATCACATGGAGATTTTATAAATAGAAAAATTAGTATAATCAATAAAGTGGTATATGAAGATGAGATGAAAGAAAAATTAGGTTTAATAGAAGCCTATGATATAGAAAAACTAATTGATTTCAGAACTGCGGATACTATGTATCCATATTTTTGGAAAATAGATCCAAAAGATGCAATAAAAGAAAATAGCAGAAAAGTATTGATATTAGTACATACTAGATGGTGGGATAAGGCACCATTAGAAAGATTAAAAATGGACTTTGAAAGAGTAATAGAAAAAGTAAAGTATCATAATTAAAGGAGAATGTGATTAAAAATGGAATATAATTTAACTAAAAAAATTGACAAAATAATATTACTTATTTTAGTTTTATTTATGTTATTACCATCAAGCACAATAGTTTTTAATATTAGTATATTCAAGGTCGAAGCAATAATCTTATGTATTATAACGGCTTATATCTTTTTAATAAAAAATATAAGTTTTAAAGAGATAATGAAAAACAAATTTATTATATGTAATTTGATATTTGCAGCATCAATTTGTTTATCAATAATAGTAAACTATAAAACTGTCTTATTTAATGACTTATATGAAATTATAAAATATATTGTGTATCCAATGATAACATTAATAATTGTTAGTACTTGTGATGATAAGGAAAAATATAATTTTATATTAAAAACAATTTCAATATCAATGATTATTATATGTATTTGGGGCATAATACAATATTTCGATCTATTCTCTATAAATGAACTATATATTAAAGAGTTTGCTCCAACACAGTATGAGACACTAATTAACAATTATCCAACACCAAGAATAGTAGGAGTAAAAACAAATCCAGCAGTGTATGGATTATTAGTAACAATGGGAATTTATTTTAATATATTATATTATAAATGTACTAAAAATAAAATTTTACCAATAACTTCAACAATACTATGTTTTATAAATTTAATGATGACATTGACAAGAACTATTCAAATAGCCTTCATGATTTCCATTGTAGTTTACATGGCAATAACTATACTACAAAAAAAAGGATGGAAAAAATCAATTATATACACAATAATAATAATTGTTATACTTCTAGTAGTGTTTTTTATTTTGCCCCAAGAATTAACATGGAGACTAAAACAAGTTACTGATTTTCAAAATGCGTCTAGTTGGATAGGTCGAGTTGAAAAATGGAAGGATTATGGAGAAATTATAAAACAAAATTTATTATTTGGAATTGGACCAGTAAAAAATCATATTGATAAGTTAGGATACATAGATAGTGAATTAATACAAAATATTTTGCAATATGGAATAATTGGATTTGGAGCATATATTGTAATGTTATTATCACCATTATATGCTTATAAAAAAGATAAAAACAAAAACAAATATATAATAAGAAATTTTATACCAGTACTATTGATGATTTTAATAAATAATATATCAGCTTCATCATTGATTTTATTTGATACGGCATGTGCAATATATATGTTTGTTGGAATAATATTAACAAATAGCGAAAAAATAAATGGAGAATAAAATGAAAGATATTTTAATAATTGCAACTTATTTCCCGCCAGAAGGTGGTGTTGGAACGGTTAGAGTTACTAAGTATGTTAAATACTTAAAGGAATTTAACTGGAATCCAACGGTAGTTACCATTTCAGAAGATAATATAAGAAACTATGACGATACATTACTAAAAGATATTGCAGAAGATACCGAAATTATAAGGTTAAAATTAGACATTGATAAAAATAAAAAAATTGGAGATAGGTTTTATAAGGCATTAAGGAAGAATATTGATAATATCATGAAAGAAAAAAAATACTCTGCAGTTTTTATCACAGGAGGACCATTTGAACCATTGAAAATAGCACCTTATATTTATAAAAAGTACAAGGTTCCATATATTATAGATTTAAGAGATCCGTGGAAACTACAAAAATTAAATACTGCAACTAGGTTGACTGCATTGAAATCAATAATAAAAAAGGTTTTAATAGGATTTTCAGAAAGAAGAGTTTTTAAAAACTCATATGCTATTTGTACGGTAAATGATACAATGACTAAACAATATGTAAGGGAATATAAAAAATTAGCAAAAAAATTTTATACAATTCCTAATGGCTATGATAAAAGTGATTATTGTCAACTAAAACCAATACAAAATAAGGAGTTTACAATTATATATTCAGGAAAATTTGAAGTATCAGCAGGATATAGAAATCCAACTAACTTGTTCAAAGCAATAAAGATAGTAAATGATAAAGGATATAATGTTAATTTTATGCATATTGGAGAAGAGGAAAAAAAAGTAATAGAAACAGCAAAAAGAGAAAAGATAGAAAAGTATTGTAGATTTGTTGGAAGAAAAACATATAAGGAAACATTACAATATTGTAAAGGAGCAGATTTACTAGTTGTTATTGGTGGAGAACAGAAAAATGAACAAACCGGAAAAATATTTGATTATATTGGCTGTAGAAGACCAATTTTAGTATTGTCAAATGGAGATACTGAAATCGATAACGTGTGTGATAAAGTGCCATATGCCTATAGCTTTAGAAAAAATGACATTGAAGGTATTGCAAATAATATTGTTAAAACGTATAATAGTAAAGGTAAAGATGTTGATAATAAAGAAATAGAAGAATATGATAGAAAAAATTTGACAGCTAAATTGGTAAAAATACTTGAAGAAATTAAATAGGGAAAGAGAAATATGATAGATATAAAAGATAAGATAAGAGGAAAAATAAAAAAACTACAAGAAACAGGCTTTTTTTCAATCTTTATAGCAACAATACTGAGTAAAGTAGTAACTTTTTTGGGTGGAATTATACTAGTTAGAATATTATCAAAAAGTGATTATGGTATATATGCATATATTAAAAATTGCTATTCAATGTTATTTATATTTAATGATTTTGGAATATCATTTGCAGCATTACAATATATGACAGAAAGTGCTGATAACAAGGAAAAACAAAAACAAATATTAAAATACTCAATAAAATGTTGTTTATTGACATCTCTAGTAACAGGAATAATTATTTTAGTGTCTCCTAAATTTTATCCATATAAAATTGGAGAAGCAATTTCAATAATTCCAATGTTATTTTTATTACCAACTATATCTATTTTGATAAACTTATTTTCAATGGTACTTCGTGCAAATCTTGAGAATAAGAAATATGCAAAATTACAAATCTTTACAACAATAATAACATATATAGTGTTAATTATATTTGCTTGTGTATGTGGCGTGAGAGGAGCAATTTTATCAGAATACGTATATAGTATAATAATATTAATATATAGTGTGATATTGGCATATCAATACATTCATAATATTTTAAAAAATAAAAAATCAGAAATAACACGAAAAGAAAAAAATGGATTTATAAAATATGCATTAGCTGGACAATTAAATGATACAATGGGTAGTATATTATTAAATGTTGATATATTTCTAATTGGATATATGATATCAATTCCAGAAAATATAGCATTGTATAACGCAGGAGCAAAAATACCATATGCTTTAACGTTTTTATCAAATTGCGTTTCTATATATATAACACCATATTTTATAAAGCATAATAAAGAAATAGAATGGATTAAAGTAAATTATAAAAATTTAATAAAATATTGTTCAATAGGTTTTGGAGTAATGTGCATAGCATTAGTATGTTTGGCTAAACCTATATTTATGGTTGTTTTTGGAGCAGATTATTATGATGCAATTCCAATATATAGAGTTTTGATTATAGGGCTATTTTTTACATCTGCAATAAAAATTCCAACAGCGAATGTATTAGTTTCATTAAGAAAAATAAATGTAAATATTATATCAAATATTATATGTATAATAGTAAACTTTGTAAGTAATATTGCCTTTATAAAGTTTTTTGGAATAATTGGAGCAGCAATAACAACTACAATAACTAACATAATATCAGCAACAATATATATTATATATTTAAATAGATATATAAAGAAAAACTATAACGAAAAAAATAAGGGAGAAAGTAGATGATCCAAAATAAAAAGGAACTAAAAGAATATTATAGGCAGGATTTAAGACAATCAGAATTATTGAACAAACCGTTCTATTACAGATTGTTAGACAGGAGATATAAATTTTACAAAACTCTTAGGCGTACAGAGTATTATTGTAATTGTAAAAGAGGACCAATAAATGGACTTATAAAAAGAATTTTAATCATTAAATATAATAGAATGTGTAACAAATATAATTGGAGTATACCTATTAATGTATTTGGACCAGGACTTACAATCGTACATGTAGGAACTATTGTTGTGTCTGGTAAAGCAAAAATTGGAAAAAACTGTAGAATACATGTATGTACTAATATTGGAAATGCTCCATCACATGGAAAAGATGGTACACCAACCATAGGAGATAACGTATATATAGGACCAGGGGCTAAAATTTTTGGACCAATCACTATAGGAGATAATGTAGTAATAGGAGCTAATGCAGTAGTAAATAAGTCATTTCCGAGTGACTGTACTATTGCTGGAGTACCTGCTAAAGTAATAAGTAAAAATACTTCAAATGGATATATAAATCAAAAGTAATCTAAGGAGAAATATGATAAAGTTATATAAAAATAATTCATATAAATGGTTTTGCAAGGAAAATATTTATGCAATAGGATATGTTTTTTATAAAGATAAGCTTTATGAAGATAATAAACTGTTGGAATTAATAATTTCAATAAAAAACAATATAAAGGAAGAGATAAGTTATTTTGATGGTGCATTTTCAATAGTGATTGACAACAAGGAAAATATTATTTTAATTTCGGATATTGTTAGAAGTTTTCCTTTATTCTATAACAAATATGGAGATGTTACAGATGATATAGAATTATTAAGGACTAAATTAAATAAATTGTCATTAAAAGAATTAGTTAGTTGTAGATGGGTAAGTGGAGATGAAACTATTTATGAAGATGTTAAACAAATAGAATGCGCACAAATAATTACAATTGAGAATGAACGTATTTATAAAAAGAAATATTTTCAATATAAACATGAAAAGCAACAAGATTTTAGCTTTCAAGAATTAGATAGAATATTAAATAATTGCATAAAGAGATGTATTAGATATTTGAATGGAAAAACGGCAGTTATTCCCTTAAGTGGAGGCTATGACTCTAGACTAATAGCGTATTATTTGAAGAAGAATAATTATGATAAAATAATAGCATATACTTATGGAAATAGAGATGGACAAGAAGTTAAAATTTCTAAAAAGGTTGCAGAATATTTAGAGATACCATGGTATTTTATTGAATATACAGGTAAAAATTGTAAAAAAATATATAATAATAAGGAAAGGTATGCAGATATAGCAGATTATTTTGGTAGAGGATATTCAATACCACATATTCAAGATTTGGCAGCAATTGATACTTTAGTTAATAAAAATATAATAGATAAAGAGTGTGTCATAATTCCTGGACATCTAATAGACTGTATAGCAGGAAGCCATATATGTGAAGAATTTTTGAAAGAAAAAAATTTATCTAAAGAGCTGTTAATTCAAAAGATATATATAAATAATTATAATTTGGCAAAAGAAGATAATCATATTTTCGATAATAAACTAGAAAAAAAGTTTCTGGAAAGTTTGAATAGGAAAGACTTTAATGACGAAGATATAACTACCTTATATGATAGGTATGACTTTGAAGAAAGACAGGTGAAATTTATAATTAACTCAGTGAGATGCTATGACTATTATGGAATGAAGTGGTATTTACCATTTGCAGATAAACAATTCATAGAGTTTTGGCAAAAAGTACCATTGAATTTAAGATACAAAAAGGGCTATTTAATTAAATTTTCAAGTTACAAATATAAAGAACTAATGGATAAGGTACCAACATATAAGAAAGTGAAATCTAAAACGAATTTTATTAAAAAAATATATGTAAGATTTTTTGAGTATTATAACAATCAATTAGGACTATATTACTATTTTAAATACAGAAAGTACTTATATTATGTTTTAATTAAATTTAATTTTTCATATGATTATTATATTGCTGAAGATTATGTAAAATATTTAAAGAATAATAAGGAGATAAAATAAAATGGAATATAAAATATGTAAGAGATGTGTGATGGATACATCGGATCCAACAATAGAATTTGATGAAAATGGATATTGCAATCATTGTAGAACTGCGCTAAAAAACAAGCCAGATACTCTAAATGAAAAAGATGGACATACATACAGAAAAATGATAGAACTATTAAAAGAAGAAGGAAAAGGAAAGAAATATGACTGTATATTAGGCGTTAGTGGGGGTATTGATTCATCATATTTAGCTTATTTACTTAGCAAAGAAGGACTAAGAATTCTAGGAATTCATATTGATGCTGGGTGGGATACTGATATTTCAAGTGCAAATTTAAAGAAATTATGCGAAAAATGTAATATAGAATTAAAAAATATAAAAATAAATGAAAAAGAAATGATGGATTTACAAAGAGCTTATTTTCTTTCAGAAGTTGTAAATCAAGATGTTCCTCAAGATCATGCTTTTTTTGCAAAATTATATAAATATATGATGCAAGAAAAACAAAAATATTTTATTAGTGGGCATAATTGGGTAACAGAAAGCATAACTCCAAGTGCATGGGGATATGATGCATATGATGCCATAAATATAAAAGCTATTCATAAAAAATATGGAAAAGTTAAATTAAAAGAATACCCACTAATAACATTTTATCAAAATAAAATCAAAATGCCATATATATGCAAGATAAAAAAATTAAGACCATTAGATTGTATAAATTATGATCCACAAACAGCATTAGAGGTTTTACAAAAAGAAGTTGGATTTGAATATTATGGTAGCAAACATAATGAGTCTGTATTTACTAGATTATTACAAACATATATACAACCAAAAAAATATGGATTTGAAAAAAGAAGAGCTCATTTATCTAGTATGATTGTATCAGGACTTATTACAAGAGAAGAGGCTTTAAAAATACTAGAGCAACCAGCAGAGAGTGAAGAACAAATAGAGAAAGATATAGCTACTGTTATAAATAAGATGGGAATATCAAGAAAAGAATTTGATGATATAATAAATTCTAAAAATATACAAAGTCACTTGTCTTTTAAAAATGATAAAAGAGAAGAAGAAATTTTCAATAAATTGAGGAAAATAATAAAGAGGTAGTTAACCATGAAAAAAATAGTAACAATTATAGGTGCGAGACCTCAATTCATAAAAGCAGCAATGGTATCAAAAGCACTAGATAGAAACTTTGAGGAGATTATAGTTCATACTGGACAACATTACGATAAAAATATGTCAGATATATTTTTTGAGCAATTACAAATACCTAAACCAAAATACAATTTGGGAATTGGTTCAGGTTCACATGGAAAACAGACAGGCGAAATGTTAATAAAGATAGAAGAAGTATTATTAAGTGAAAAACCAGATTATGTTATGGTCTATGGAGACACGAATTCTACAGTAGCTGGAGCTTTAGCAGCATCTAAACTATTGATTCCAATAATCCATGTAGAAGCGGGATTAAGATCATATAATATGAAAATGCCTGAAGAGCAAAACAGAGTATTGACCGATCATATATCATCAATTTTAATTTGCCCAACAGAAACAGCAGTGAATAACTTAAAAAAAGAGGGCATAACTAAAAATGTATATTTGACAGGAGATGTAATGTGTGATTCTGTACTGTTTTATTCTAAATTGGCACAAGAAAAAATAAATAAAAATAATATAGAATTAAAACCAATTTATGAAAAGAAAAACATTGACACTTGGTATCTTGCAACAGTACATAGAGCTGAAAATACGGTAAATGATGCAAAATTAAGCATTATATTAAAGGTATTTGAAAAGTTGGACAAGTTGGTAATTTTTCCAGTTCACCCAAGAATAAGAAAAATGATAGATGAGTTAAATACTAAAAATCAATATAAAAATATATATTTTATAGAACCAGTTGATTATTTAACTATGTTATATTTAACTAAGAATGCCGACAAAGTAGTAACTGATTCAGGAGGACTTCAAAAAGAATGTTATATTTTAGATACGCCATGTATTACTATAAGAGAACAGACTGAATGGGTTGAAACTCTAAAAAATGGTTATAATACTCTATCAAATGTCGAAGAGAAGGAATTATATTACAAAATAATGAATTCAAAGATAGAAGACTCAAAAAAGATTAACTATTATGGAAATGGAAAATCTGCTGATCAAATCAGTGATATTATATTAAAAAGTTCAGGAGGTAAATAAATGTCACAAGGTAAAAGAATGAAAACAGAGAACACAGCTACAAGTAGGAAAGGAAGAAAAGATAACAAAGCATTAGATACTTTTTTCAAACTAATAGCATTTGCGTATGTTGTAATTACAATAATTTTCTATATTGCTATATTAAAATTAAATTTGCTACCAGGTTGGGTAATAACAATATTTACAATTGCAGAAATAGTGTTTACATTAGCAATGGTAATAGGTTTAGTAAAAAGACATAAAACATATAAATTAACAATAATAAGTCTAATAATTATCTTATTTGTTTCAGGAATATATATTTACGTAACAAACTATGCATTAGCAACTATTAGCTTTTTAGGAGATGTATTCCAAGAAACTAAAGAGACAGACGAATATTATTTAATTGTTAGAAAAGATAGTTCGTATGATAAGGTTGAAGATGTAAAAGATAAAAATGTACATTTCTTTCAAGTAGCAGATGATGTTAAATCAAACCTAACTAAAAAAGTAAGCGTTACATTAGTAAATCAAGAAAACTTATTAGATTTAGGTAATAAGTTAATTGACAAAAATGTTGATGTAATATTAACTAGTGCTACACAATATAGTATGTTAGGCGATGAAATAAAAAACTTTAAAGAAAGTACAAAAATACTTTATACTATAAAACATGAAATCCAAACAAATACAAAAGCGGAAGATGCAAATTCTAAATATAATATTAAAAGTGGAAAGTTTAATGTATATATTAGTGGAATAGATACATCTGGAAATATAAGTAATGTATCAAGAAGTGATGCTAATATTTTAATGAGTATTAATACTAATACACATGAAGCACTATTAACATCAATTCCTAGAGATTATTATGTTACACTTCATAGCTATGGAGCAAAAGACAAACTAACTCACTCAGGGATATATGGTATAAATGAAACTGTTAAAACGGCAGAAGATTTACTTGATACTGATATAAATTATTATGTAAGAGTTAACTTTACAACAGTAATTAAATTAGTTGATAAATTAGGTGGAATTGATGTATATTCAGATTATAATTTTTCAAGAGATGGATATAATTTTAAAAAAGGATATAACCATATAAATGGAGATGCTGCTTTGGTATTTAGTAGAGAGAGGTATTCTTTTGCATCAGGAGATAACCAAAGAGTTAAAAACCAACAACATGTTATTGAAGCAATTATGAAAAAAGTATTAAACAGTACTACTTTATTAACTAAATATACAGATATCTTAGACTCATTAAAAGGAAGTTTTCAAACTAATATTGCTCAAGATGATATTAGTTCATTAGTAAAAGATCAAATAAACAATATGTCTTCATGGACAATAAAATCAAATTCTTTAACAGGTACAGGTGCAAGTTCATCAACATATTCAATGGGAAGCACAAAACTATATGTAATGGTACCAAATTCAACATCAGTAACATCTGCTAAAGAAAAAATTGATGAAGTATTAGGAGAGTAAGATTGCTAGATAAGTAGAAGAGAAATGCTATGTCATTTCTCTTCTATTTTTGTAAAATTTTGTCGAACGATTTTTCTTGACAATGACTGCAAATGGCTATATTATATATTCATAATTTAAATCATTTAATTTTTAAATCTTAAAAAATTCCCAAACACAAATAAAACTTAAAAAACTTATTGACAATACGTACTATACGTGCTAATATTAAGAAAGGAGCAATATGACATTTATTGAGTTAGAAAAGATACTAAAGAAAGATGGATGGTATTACTATGATTCTGTTGGCTCTCATATACAATATAGACACAGAACGAAGCCACGGAAAAGTAACAATACCTAAACATAGAGGAGATATAAAAAAAGGAACCTTGAATGCGATATTAAAGCAAGCAGGGATTAAGGAGGTAAAACAATGAAAGTTGTTTATCCAGCATGTTTTTATAAAGAAAAAGATGGAGGGTTTAGCGTGCAATTTCCAGATTTATTAGGTTGCTGTACACAAGGAGATACTCTAGAAGAGGCAATTCAAATGGCAGAAGATGCTGCGCTAGGTTGGTTATTAACATCAGTAGAAAATAATGAAGAAGTGCCAAAAGCAAGTGATATAAAGGATGTAAAACTAGAAAATGAAAATGGATTTGTAACTTTATTATTGCTTGACTTAGGAGCATATAGTCAAAAATATGGGAGTAGAAAGTCGGTAAAGAAGAATCTTACAATACCATTTTGGCTAAATGAAAGAGCAGAAAAATTAAATATTAACTTTTCAAAAACACTGCAAGATGCATTAATGGAGAAAGTGTTAAAAAATAAATAAAAAATTTCACAATAAATAGACAAAAAAGTAAATATGATATATAATTTTAAAGGAGTGCAAATTCGCATTCCTTTAAGTTGTATTTGAGGAGAAACAGAAATGCTTAGAAGTGTAATAGTATTTTTAGTACATATATTTTCAGTAATTGTATTTAGAGTAAAATTAGTGGGAAAGGAAAATGTTCCAAAAGAAGGAGCATATATTATGTGCGCTAATCACCAATCCAATTGGGATGCACCAATTTTAGTTTCTTCCACTAAACGAAAGATGCATGTTATGGCAAAAGAAGAACTATTTAAAAATAAGTTTATATATTGGTTAGGAGATAAGTGCCTTGTATTTCCTGTCAAAAGAGGAAAAATGGACTTAGACTCTATGAAGCATTCTTTAAAAGTATTAAAAGATGGAGAAATACTGATGCTATTTCCAGAAGGAACAAGAAAGGGAATGGCTAAAAATGGTAGAGCACAAAATGGTGCAGCATTTATGGCATTAAGAACTGGAGTTCCAGTAATTCCAGTAAATATTTCTGGAGAAATGAAGCCATTTCATAAAGTAACTATATATTATGGAAAACCTTTAGATTTTAGTGAATATAAAACTAGCAAACCGGAAAAAGAAGTTCTAGAAAAGGTAAGTAAAGAAATAATGGATAATATTATAATGCTAGAAAAGTAGCTATATATGAAGAAGAGGGAAACATGAATATATATAGGATTTTAAATATATTAAATATAAAATACAAATTGTTGGAGCATCCACCAGTATGTACGAGAAAAGATGCAAAAGTTATAAAAGATAAATTAAATGGAACAGAATGTAATAATTATTTTGTTAAAGATCAAAAAGGAAATTACTTTTTATTAGTATTTGAAGAAAGTAAGACTGTGAATTTAAAAACTTTAGCACAAAAATTGAGATTATTACCTTTAAGCTTTGCAACTGAACTTGATTTACTAGGAGTTTTTAGAATAAGAGATAGAAAAGTTACACCATTTGCAATAGTTAATGATTTTGACAATCAAGTAAAACTAATAATTGATAGCAAGTTAAGAGATAAAATTCTTTTATTCCATCCAGATGGAAATACTAAAACTTTGGCGATAAGATTTAATAGTTTGGTAAAATTCATTGAACGTGAAGAACACAAATGTATATATATTTAATCGATATTATGTTGACAAATGTTTGCTACTAGAGTATAATTGAAATGTTGAACTAAAAAATAGAGATAGAGGTAATAAAAAATGAATAATCAAAATATTAGAAACATAGCAATAATTGCACACGTAGACCATGGAAAAACTACATTAGTTGATGCTCTTTTAAGACAAAGCCATGTGTTTAGAGAAAATGAGCAAGTAGCTGAAAGAGTAATGGACTCAGGAGATATTGAAAAAGAAAGAGGAATTACAATTCTTTCTAAAAATACATCAGTTATGTATAATGGGATAAAAATAAATATAGTAGATACGCCCGGCCATGCTGATTTTGGAGGAGAAGTAGAACGTGTACTTAAAATGGTAGACGGTGTACTTTTATTAGTTGATGCCTTTGAAGGACCAATGCCTCAAACTAGAGAAGTTTTAAAGAAATCTTTAGCATTAAATTTAAAACCAATTGTTGTTATAAACAAAATAGATAGACCAGGTGCAGATCCACTAAAAGTTGTTGATAAAGTTTTAGAGTTATTTATTGAATTAAATGCAAATGATGAACAACTAGATTTCCCAGTTGTATATGCATCTGCCAAAAATGGAATAGCTAAAATGAATCTAACAGATGAAAGTGATAATGTAACATGCATTTTTGACACAATTATCAAAAATATAAATCCACCAGCATGTGAGCAAGAAGGAACAATGCAATTATTAGTTTCTAATATTGACTATGATGATTATTTAGGAAGACTAGCAGTTGGTAGAGTAGAACGTGGAACAATTAAAGCAGGACAAAGTGTTGCAGTTTGTAAAAAAGATGACAAAGTAACACAAGGAAAAATTGCTAAATTATTTACTTATCAAGGTCTAAAAAGAACAGAAGTTGAAGAAGTTGGTGCTGGAGATATAGTATGTATTTCAGGTATTGGTGATATCAACATTGGAGAAACTGTTTGTGATATAAATAATCCAGAAAAAATCGATTTTGTTGATATTGATGAACCAACAGTATCTATGACATTTAGTGTTAACAATGGACCTTTAGCAGGTAAAGAGGGACAATTTGTTACATCAAGACATATTCGTGATAGACTATTTAAAGAACTTGAAAGAAATGTAAGTTTACGTGTAAAAGAAACAGACACACCAGATAGTTTTGAAGTATGTGGACGTGGAGAATTACACTTATCAGTATTAATAGAAACAATGAGAAGAGAAGGATTTGAACTTTTAGTATCTCGTCCAAAAGTTATATTTAAAGAAATTGATGGCGTAAAATGTGAACCAATGGAAAGATTGGTTGTAAATGTACCAGATGATTGTATAGGAAATGTTATTGAAAAATTAGGTAGAAGAAAAGCTGAAATGGCAAACATGGAACCAGCTGAAGCAGGACATACTAAAATAGAATTTAGAATTCCAGCAAGAGGTTTAATTGGATATCGTACAGAGTTCTTAACTGATACAAAAGGTGAAGGAACTATGAACAGCATATTTGATAATTATGAGCCATATAAAGGTGAAATTCAAGCAAGAACAAGAGGAGTTTTAGTAGCATTTGAACCAGGAATATCAATTACTTATGGACTATACAATGCACAAGAAAGAGGAGAACTATTAATTGGTGCAGGTGTTGAGGTGTATGAGGGAATGATAGTTGGTATAAACTCTAGAAATGAAGACATATCTATAAATGTATGTAAAGAAAAACACTTAACAAATACTAGAGCTTCAGGTTCTGATGATGCACTTCGTTTAGTACCACCAGTACAAATGTCATTAGAAAAAGCTATTGAATTTATTGCAGAAGATGAATTGGTTGAAGTAACGCCAAAAAATATTCGTCTAAGAAAGAAAATATTAAATAATAAAGATAGAGAAAGAATGGCAAGAAGAGCTACAGCAGAGTAGAGGAAAATATGAATAGCGTTGAATTAGAAAAAATTAAGAAAAAAGCACTAGAAGATAAAGTACCAATTATAATGGATGATACTTTAGAAGTTGTTGCTAAAATCTTAACTGAAATTAAACCAAATAAAATATTGGAAATAGGAACAGCAGTGGGCTATTCAGCCATCTGCTTTTCAGAATATTTGCAAGAAAATGGCAAAATAGATACAATTGAAAGAGATACAGAAAGAGTAAAAGAAGCAAGAGAAAATATAAAAAAGGCAGAGGTAGAAGATAAAATAAATATATATGAAGGCGACGCAGTAGAAATTTTACCAACTTTAAATGATGAATATGATGTTGTATTTATAGATGCTGCAAAAGGAAAATATCCATTCTTTTTGAATCAAGCTTTGAGAATGATAAGACAAGGGGGAGTAATAATTGCAGATAATGTGCTATATAAAGGGTATGTTATGAGTGATTATAATAAACACAAACAAAGGACTGCAGTTAGAAATTTAAGAGAATATATTGCCGAGATTACTAATAATGATAAATTAGAAACAAAAATATTAGAAGTAGGAGACGGACTTGCAATATCAAAGGTAACCAATTAAGGTTACCTTTTAATTTAAATATCTTACACAAGAAGCAATTGTATCGACCACTAACATGATTGAAAATGAGTAGACTAAAATAATCTGTAAAATGTATGGAATTTTAGAAAGTATAATATTCACATGCTTTTTGAAAAATGGGTATACGTGATTTATAAATAATATTGCAATAATACCCCAAGCAAATGAATAAAAAATACTAATACGTCCATTTAAGTTGAAAAATTCATTTGTATAATCCCACCAGTGCATTGCGAACATTGCGTCTAAAATGTAGCTTACAAAATATTCAAAGGCAGAGAAAACAACTGCAGAATATATAAAAAGTTTAAAATTATGTTTTTGGTATTTATTAAAAAATATAATAAGCATTAAAGCTCCATATCCATATATAGGGCAAATAGGACCATATAGGAACCCTCTTTTTACAAAATGACCTAAGTTATATATAGCATACAAAGTTTCCATAACCCAGCCTAAAAATGCAAATAAAAAGAAATACAAAATAAGTAATTGAGCTCTATTTAATTTTACTTTCTTTTTTGAAACAGTTTCCATATAAAAATCTCCTGCTTAAAACTAGTAATATATTATCAAATTTTAATGAAAAAGTAAAGCAAAATTATTGACATATTTTAACTTTTGGTGTAATATAAATATATACTAAGAAAAGTAATTTTTCTTAATAAAGAAGTTTAATGATTTGCAAGGTAATGCATAAAAAACCTACGAAATGCCATTCGTAGGATTTTTTGTGGACAAAATATGACAAATATTGTATAATTATATATGGATTTTTAATTAGAAATGAGGAAATAAAATGAATAAAATAAAACCAGAATTATTAGCACCAGCAGGATCTTTTGAAAAAGCCAAAACAGCATTCTTATATGGAGCAGATGCAGTTTACTGTGGTACAGGTGCTCTTTCATTAAGAAGTAGAGCAGAAGTTAATAATGACGATTTAGCTAAAACAATTAAATATGCACATAGTATAGGAAAAAAGGTTTATGCTGCTATAAATATTTATGCTTGGGATAGTTATTATGAGGAAATAAAAGAACAAGCTAAAATGTTAAATGACCTAAAAGTAGACGCTATTATAGCTTCTGATGGTGGTGTAATGGAAATATTAAAACAATATGCACCTGATGTTGAGATACATGTAAGTACACAAGCAAACACCGTTAGTTATCATAGTGCAAACTTTTGGTATAAAAATGGAGCTAAAAGAGTTATTTTAGGTAGAGAGTTAAATAAAGAACAAGTAAGAGATATTATAAATAACACTCCAAAAGATTTAACAACAGAAATATTTGTGCATGGAGCTATTTGTTTTGGATATTCAGGAAGATGTTTCTTAAGTGATTTCTTGGCTAGTAGAAGTGCAAATCTTGGAGATTGTGCTCAAAGTTGCAGATGGGCATATAACGTATATGTTGAAGAACATAATAAGCCTGGGAACTTAATGCCAGTTGAATATGATGAAAATGGTACATATATATTTTCATCAAAAGATTTGTGTTTAATCAAAGAAGTACCTGAAATAATTGATATGGGAGTAGATAGCTTAAAGATAGAGGGTAGATTAAAAACAGAATATTATTTGGCATCTGTAGTAAATGCTTATAGAAATGCAATTGATGACTATATAAATGATCCAGAACATTATGATTATACAAAATATTTAAGTGAATTAGAAAAGACAAAAACAAGAGGATTAACAACATTCTATTTCAATGATAGAAATAATAAAGATTTCCAAGAGTATGATGGTAAACAATATAATCCAAATTATGAATTTGGCGGAAAAGTGTTAAATGAAAATGGAGATAAATACATAATTGAAATTAGAAATAAATTATCTGTTGGAGATACAATGGAAATTTTAATACCTGGAAAAATAGAGCCTGTAAGCTTTAAGATAGAAAATTTATGGGACTCAGAAACAGAAGAAGAGATACCAACTGTAAATCCGGGAAAAGCAGAACAAACTGTTTTAATGAAACTACCAATTAAAGTAGAAAGTGGATGGATTTTAAGAAGAAAGAAAGCTTAGACGCTTTCTTTCTTTTCTAATTGCAGGCTTAGCCAGAAACCAATAGCAAATAAAAGTAAAGAAATAAAACCTTCTAAATTAAAGGTGAAACCGTGGGTATAAAACTAATACAGAACCTAGTACAAATCCAATTATTCCATAAAAAGTTTGAACATAGTATTTACTAAACAAAAATTGTATAAGTTTTAAAAATAAAATACTACCAATAAAAAGTCCAATTCCAATAGGAAATAAAATACTTAAGTCAATATTTGCAACAGCCGAAAGGTATGTAGTATACACACCTAATGTCATTAAAATTACGCTACTACTTACACCAGGAATAACCACTCCTGCAGACATCAAAAGCCCAGCCAATACTAAATAGAAAAAGTAATTAGAATCAAGATTTAAATTTATAAGTTGAGGTAAAATGTGTTCTAATCTAATTGATAATACTCCTATTAAAAAAGTAAACAAGAAATATAGCAAATAGTGCAATCTAAAACCAGATTTGTTATTTGCTTTTTTAAATAGAATTGGCATACTTCCAATAATCAAGCCAATAAAGCAAAAGTTAGTAGGCATAGGGTATGTAGCAAATAAAAATTTTAATAATTTACTAACAAGCAATACTCCAATAATTCCACCGAGTGCAATAGGAAATAGAAAAGCAAAATTCTTTTTAAAATCTTTAAATATATTTAATACACTATCAACTAGTTTTTCATAAATACCAAAAATAACACAGAACACACCACTACTAATACCAGGAAGGATAGCACCACTGCCAATAAAAACACCTTTAATAACATCTAGAATAAATTTCATAAATAAATCTCCAAATCTATTTATAAAATTTATTCAAAAAAAATAAAAAAATTCATAAAAGTTCTTGACAAAATATAATATAACATTTATAATAATACTTGTTCATATGAAATGCAGGTGTAGTTCAATGGTAGAATTCCAGCCTTCCAAGCTGGCTATGTGGGTTCGATTCCCATCACCTGCTCCACAAAAAAACTTACGAATTTAATTGTTCGTAAGTTTTTTATATATATTATTTTAAAGAATAACTATTATTTATTATTGAAATACTGTATATGAACAGCACATCTTTATTACTAAAATCAATATAATTTCCTAATATTGTAGGTGAGATGTATCTAGTATCTACTAGAGTTATTTTACTATAAGAACTTAATAACAAAGGTGCTAAACTGCTTCCATACGAGTCTCTAAAAATTATCAATTCTTTTCCACTAGTATTTTTATCGTTATAAATAGTTAAAAGGGGAGTAGCACCAGACAAATATATATCATACTTGTCTAATGAATTTTTTTTGTTTAAATCATATACATTAGTATAAGTATTAGTTGTATAATTAAATACTCTGGCATTTTTTAATATGTCATTAGTCATTATATTTATTTCATCAAAGTCAGTATTTACAGGTACTCGATAAGCATAAGTACCTTTAAACTTTGCAATATTCTCAACATTATAACTAGAACTTGTATAATTGTTCATACCTTTTAAGAGCTCATCAGCAACCTTTTGGATGTTTTCTTGTTTCCAATGACTATCAGTTTTATAATAGTCAGTTAAATCTAATTTGTCTAATATCTTTATATATGTGGCAAAATCTAAATTTTCTTTCATTTTACTTTCAAGCAAATCATAATCCATTTTTAAATTATTATCATTTATAAAATAATTTTTATCTGGAACAATTGAAAAATATATCTTGTTATTGGCTAAATACTTATTTTTTATATCTGTTATTTTTTTTGTTAAATTTGTCACAGAAGCATAAGAAAGAGGATAGGTCTGCTCAACTAAATAATCGTTTTTAATATAAATGTTATGATAGTTCCCTTTGAAAGTTAAGTCTAGCTGAGCTTTGGCAGTTCTAAAATTATCTCTACTAATAAATTGATCATTTACATAGGTATCAAATTTACTAAAAAATGTACCATTAAATAAATTATGAAATGTAAAACTTGGAAACTGCTCGAGCTTACGTCTTTCAGCAATAGATATTTCTGTATCTGGTTTTAATATATTTAAAACAAATACTAATAGTAATATTGTTAAAAATAAAACAGATACAATTATATTTTTAAATTTATTACTCATATTTCACCTTCTAAAACCTAAAATATAAAAATGGGTTGAATGAATTATCTACTAAAAATATTGTCACAATACCTAATAATAAAATCATGTAAATAGGTTGTAAAATATTTATAATTTTGTTCCATTTTGAGTTACTACTTAATTTATTTACCAAATTACGTAATAATGGGGTAGAGCCTATTATTCCTAAAATAATAATTACGGCATAACCTTTTAAGTAGTAAAGTGTAGTATCATTTATTAAAGCTTCATTATTAAGTCCAAATAATCCTTTAATTATTACTCCAATTTGACTCATATCTGTTGACTGGAATATAACAAAACTAATCATAACAATAAATAAAGTATAAATTCTTTTTATAATATTTGGTGACTTTTCAAGAAGTTTATTAAATACAAATTTTTCTAAAATTAGTATAACACCAAATAATGAGCCCCACAAAACAAAATTCCAACTTGCACCATGCCATAGACCAGTTAAAGCCCAAACAATTAAGATGTTTCTTATTTGAATTTTTACTCCACGTCTATTTCCACCTAGAGGAATGTATACATAGTCTCTAAACCATGAACTTAAAGTCATATGCCATTTTCTCCAAAATTCAGTTATAGTTTTTGCAGTGTATGGGTAATCAAAATTCTCTGGAAAATGAAAACCGAAAATTCTTCCTAATCCTATTGCTATATCTGAATAGCCAGAAAAGTCAAAATATATTTGTAACATATAACTAATTGCAAAAATCCAATAAAATAAAATACTTTTATCAGGTATTGAAGAAAATACATTACACAATTCACCTAGGCTATTTGCTATTATTACTTTTTTAGCAAGTCCTATGGTGAATCTATTAGCACCATAAGCAAAGTTTTCGAATGTATGCTTTCTGTTGTCTAGTTCATTAGCAATAGAGTTATACCTTACTATTGGACCAGCTATAAGTTGAGGAAAGAAAAATACATAAGTTGCAAATTTAAAAAAGTTCTTTTGAGCAGATACTTTTTTGTTAAATACATCAACTTCATAACTGATTATTTGAAATGTGTAAAATGATATTCCTATTGGTAATACTAAATTTAGTAATGGAATATCAATATTAAATATGCCGTTTATATTTTCTGTAATAAAAGTTAGATATTTAAATATACACAAAAATAAAATATGTATAAATATTGATAAAGCTAAAATGCCTTTATTTTTATGTTTGTCAATTAACAATGCAGAAAAATAGGCAATAGCAATTTCGATAATCATCAATAATATATATTTAGGCTCTCCATAAAAATAAAAAAATATAGAAGAAAGGAGAAGAACCATATTTTTAAATTTATTAGGCAATATAAAATATACCACTAATACTATGGGAAGAAAGTAGTATATAAAGCTAATACTTGTAAAAACCATAACTATAATCCTTTCAAACAAGAAGACGGATTTCTCCGTCCTCAAGTTAATTTTTATTGTACTATCATTTCAGGTGGAAGTTCATAATCAGAATTTTCTGATTTTTCTAATTCTTTTCCAACTTCGTTATTTACGTATTTTTTAAATGAATCATAAACTGGTTTTGCCCAATCTTCATATGACATTACATAGAATATTACATTATTGTGATTTGTAATATAGAACTTTTCAGCAGATACACAAATCCATTTATTCATATCTACATTGTCATAAATTTCTTGTTTAACTTGTTCGATATTTGCATTATTTTTTAGTTTTATAGCAACTAATGAGTATGCTTGAGAACTCATTACAGGTTCAGATACTACTAATTCTTCAACATTATCATTATTTGATAAAAATGTATATGAAGAAACAACATTATTATCAGACAAACCAATTTTTTGAGTTTCTAATGATGGCAATTCAACGTTTGAGTTTTTATAAATTGTATCAATCATAGTCTTCAAATTAATAGAAGAGTTATTAGTAGAATTTTGGTTAGTTATCATATAAATTGCAACACCAGCTATAATAACTAAAATGGCAATAATTAAAATAATAATTGAACTCTTTTTCAAAAAAATCCCTCCTTCTGAATACATTTTACACAAGAAGGAGGATTTAGTCAACTATTTATTTGATTCTAATTTTTTAGCATCATCAATTTGTTTTAAGCCTAAGTTTATAAAATAAATTATTACAAGCCAAGCTAAAATAGTCATTGCAATTTGAACTAGGTAATAAGGAGCTTGAATAGGCATATCCCATATACCATGTAATACAACAGGAATTAAACAAATCAATAAAAATCTTTTATCATTTAGATGTTTTTTATCTAATTTCTCAAATCCTTTAACATACATCAATGCTGCATCTTCTATAGCAGCCCAAGCAACATGGCCACCAGGTGCTAAGAAACCACGTAATTTTATAATCTCTAACATTGTTTGTAAACCACCGTTTAGGCCATATCTTAAAATATATCCAGCTGTTTCAAATGCTGCAAATCCTGCACCAACAGCGGCACCAATTAATAATCCGTTTAATATATAATTGCTCTTTTTACTTTTAAATAAGAAAATAGCAACTATAACAGCTTTTGCAACTTCTTCAACTAAGCCAATCAATAAAGCCCCTTCATAAGTTTGAACAGTAGCATTTGTTTCAAAATATGGTAATGTAAAATATAATATAGCTAATATTAGTGATAATGCTCCACCAAGTACAAAGTATTTTATTACCTTGTAAAAAGGTATGTTTCTAAATAAGTTGATTTCAAAGAAAAACATAAGTACAGTTACTGGAACAGCAAAAGCTGCTAATATTATCATAAGTGGTAAGAAGTTGGTATTTCCATAATCTATAAATCCTATACGAGTAGGGATATATGCAATTATGAAAAATACAAATATTTTAAAATATACCCATGCACTTGCATTCTTTGGGTTAATATCTTTAACATCTGGAGTAGTTTTATCTGAACCACAAACAAAAACTTCATCCAAATCTTCTTCAGTATGTTTTTTGAAAGTGTTTTTAAATAAATCCTTGAATTTTACATAGCTTTTAGATTGAGCACCTGTTATCTTATCTAAGTTTTCAGTTATTATATTTGTAGCATTTTTCTTGCCAACAGGGTAGCCACATTCAGGACAATTAGTTTCATCTCCATTTAATTTAGCACCACATTCAGGGCAAGTTTGCAAATTGATTTTCACACCACAGTGTGGACAAACCTTAGCACTAGAAGATATGCTTTCTCCACATTCTTCACATTTTATTAAAGCCATATTTTATGACCCCCTTTCTGTTAAAGTTGATAAAATATGAGTTACTACGTTATTGATTTCAGTTGAATTTGTATTTTCTTCTTTAGAACCTACCATATATACTTTGCCGTTAACTAAAATAGCATATCTATTATCAACTACTAAGTGACCACTTGAAGTATAATTATATGCTAATCCATAAACTGTTTTATTTCCAATAGTGCCAGAAAGTAAATCAATAGTAACTTTCAAATCACTATATTGTTTTTTCATATAAGTTGTAAAATCATTTAAAAATTGTACTTCGCTAGTATATTTGTCATATCTGCCAATAATTATATATGGAATTAAAGCACCTTGACTATCTATATTTCTACTTACATAAATATATCCTTCTTTGTCTGTAGCAACTTTATAAGTACCAGGCATTTCAAAAGATATTCCAAGGTAAGGATCATTGTACACCGTATAACCATAATCAGTTGATGGAGTAGTAGGCTGCCCAGTACCAGTACCACCAGTTCCAGTTCCTCCTGTACCAGTGCCACCTGTACCTGTTCCAGTATTGTTATTATTTTGATTAAAAAACAAGAAACCAGCTACAATTATAGCTAATATTATTAGTATATATTTAATATTACCTTTATTCATAAAGGAACTGGCTACCTTATTATCAGAGGTGGTAGGAGTTTCTTTTTTATTTAACTCATAACCACATTTTGGGCAACTCTCAGCTTTATCACTTATTTGGTTGCCACATTCAGGACATTTTATTAATGCCATAACATCACCCTTTCTTTTCATATTATGATAATTCTGTGAAAAGTATATAGAACTATCACTGAATTAAGTATAATATAATCATTACACAACTTGAAACAAAATTACCAAACAGTCAATGACAAATTGGTAAAGAAAAAATATTGTTATTTTCATTTGATTGTCACACAAAATTAACTTACAAGATGTTTAATAATAACAAATTTATTAAAACCTATGTCACAAGCTTAGAAAATGCTGATACAACTAATAGCAATATAGATTTTAATGGATAATGTAAATGGAACAGCTATAAATAAAAAAATGCACTGCAAAGGTGCATTTTTTTTATTCTAGGAATTTACTCCTAGTAGGAGTAAATTCTGTAGAAGATAAATATGCGAATTACAAGAATTTCTAGCAGTTTGCCCTGCGTAGAAATTCTTGTAATCCGTTTTTTACTCTTTTAATTTACAAACATCAACCCATTTGATATATTCAGTAATATTTTCTAGCTCTGAAATTGTGAGTTCAATAGCATTATTAGGTTCACCACAAGCAGGAAAAACAGTTGTAAATCTTTTTAGAGACTCATCTAAATAAATAGAAACGCCATCATTAACTCCAAAAGGACAAACTCCACCAACAGGATGGCCAATTTTTTCTTCTACTTCATCAAAAGAAAGCATATGAGCCTTTTCTCCGAATTCATGGCGATATTTTGCATTATCTATTTTTACATCTCCAGCAGTTATAACTAATATAGCATTTTCTCCAAGTCTAAAAGATAAAGACTTGGCAATTCTAGCCTCTTCACAACCAAGGGCCTGAGCAGCTAAAGCTACTGTGGCACTAGAAGAATCAAAAGTTATTATTCTATCATCCATATTATATTTTTTTAAATAATTTTTTACTCTTTCTACTGACATAAATATTCCTCCTATAAAACTTTGAAAAATTATATCATAAAAATAAAACTATTGCTATTTTTTACAAAATAAAATATAATCTATAAAGATAAAATAAGAAAGAAGGATTTGGAATGCCAAGTATTCATATACACTTAGCTATAGCAGAAAGATATGTGGAAAAACATGAAATTAACAATAAAAATGAACTTTTAGAGGGCTCTATAGCTCCGGATTTTGTAAGACCAAAAAGTATAAGTCATTATTCAGTTATAAGAAAAGAAAAAGTTAGTGTTATGCAGAAACTAAATGACAGTGCAAATTTAAGAAATTATTTGAAAGAAAATGAAATTAAAAGTGACTTTGACAGAGGATATGCCCTACATATACTGGCAGACGAATTATTTTTTAAAGAGTTTTTTACTGAAGAATATTTTGAAAAACATACAGAAGAAGAGTTCTTTCAAAACTTATATAAAAGTTATGACGCTTTGAATTTATATTTAATTGAGAAATATAATATTGAAATAAGTGATGATATGGAACAAAGGATAGATGATAAAATTAAAGAAGTAATAAAGAGAAAAGCAATTGACAAGAACCAGAAATTTGAAAAAATTTTACCAGTAAATAAAGTAGATATGTTTATTGAAAAAATGTCTGATATAGATATAGATTTATATTCAAAAAATGAATTAAATAAAAACTTAAGTTGTGAGGGAGAAGCATAATGGAAGAACAGTGGTTTAATAAAAGCATTGAAGAAGTTAAAGAAGAGTTAAAAGTAGGGACTCAAGGATTATCTGATGAACAAGTAAAGGAAAAAAGAGAATTTTACGGGCTAAATGAATTACAGGCTAAAAAGAAAAAGAGTTTAATTGTTAAATTTTTAGAACAATTTAAAGACTTTATGATTATTATTTTAATAATTGCAGCTGTAATTTCTGGAGCAGTAGGATATTATCAGGGTGAAGGAATAACAGATTCAATTATTATTTTAATAGTTGTAATTGTAAATGCAATTATTGGAGTGGCACAAGAAAGTAAGGCAGAAAAGTCATTAGAGGCTTTACAAAAATTAAGTTCACATGTTACTAAAGTAATTCGTAATGGAAAAGTAGCTGTAATACCATCAAAAGAATTAGTACCAGGAGATATTGTAATTCTAGATACTGGAGATTATGTTCCAGCAGATTTAAGAATTATAGAATCTGCTAATTTAAAAGCGCAAGAAGCCTCTTTAACAGGTGAGTCAGTTCCAGTTGATAAAAATACTGATGTAATAAATGATGAAAAAATAGGTTTAGGAGATAGAACTAATATGCTATTTTCTTCAAGCCTAATTACTTATGGTAGAGGCAAAGGTATTGTTGTTGAAACAGGTATGAATACTGAAGTTGGAAAAATAGCTGGAATGATAAATGAAGTTGAAGAAACAGAAACTCCATTACAACAAAAATTAAACAAACTAGGTAAAACACTTGGAATTGTAGCAATAGTAATTTGTGTAATAATTTTTATAATAGGTTTATTATATGGTAAAGAACCAATAGAAATGTTTATGACTGCAGTAAGTTTAGCAGTTGCAGCTATACCAGAAGGCTTAGCTGCTGTATCTACAATTGTATTAGCAATTGGAGTACAAAGAATGGTAAAAAAACATGCAATAGTTAAAAAGCTTCCAGCAGTAGAAACATTAGGAAGTACAACAGTTATATGTTCGGATAAAACAGGAACATTAACACAAAATAAAATGACAGTTAAAAAAGTATTTTATAACAATAAGTTAGTAGACTTAGATGATATAGATATAGATAATTTAGGTGATGAACTAGAGAAATTAACATATATTAGTATGTTTTGTAATGATACAAAAGTATTAGATGGAAAACTTACTGGAGATCCAACTGAAACAGCTTTAATTGATATGGGATTTAAACTAGATTTTCAACCACCAATTCTAGAAAAATATGAAAGAGTAAAAGAATTACCATTTGATTCTGACAGAAAGCTTATGACAACAGTACATCTATTTCCTAATAAATATATGGTATATACAAAAGGTGGAGTAGATGAACTACTAAGCAGATGTAATAGCTATGTTATAAATGGAAATGTAAATACTGATATTGATGAATATAAAAAAGAAATTGCAAAACAAAATGAAGAAATGGCTAAAAATGCACTTAGAGTATTGGCAATGGCATATAAAGAATTAGACCATGAGCCAACAGATGAAGAAATGAAAACTATTGAAAGTGATTTGACTTATGTTGGTATGGTTGGAATGATAGATCCACCAAGAGAAGAAGTAAAAGACGCAGTAGAAAAATGTAAAACAGCAGGTATTAAAACAGTAATGATTACAGGTGACCACAAAATTACAGCAATTGCAATTGCTAAAGCTTTAGGAATTTTAGAAAATGAGGATGAAGCGATTACAGGTAGTGAACTTGAAGAAATGTCAGATGAAGACTTGATAAAAAATGTTAGAAAATATAGTGTGTATGCAAGAGTTTCACCTGAACATAAAGTAAGAATAGTGAAAGCTTGGCAAACAAATGGAGAAATTGTTGCTATGACTGGTGATGGAGTAAATGATGCTCCGGCATTAAAAACAGCAGATATAGGATGTGCAATGGGAATAGTTGGTACTGATGTATCAAAAGAAGCGGCAGATGTTATATTAACAGATGATAACTTTGCTACAATAGTATCTTCAGTAGAAGAAGGAAGACGTATATATGATAATATATTAAAAGCAATTCAGTTTTTACTATCAAGCAATGTTGGAGAAATAATCATATTATTTGTAGCAATTTTAATGACCCCACTTTTAAGCAAATGGTTTAACATAGATGTAAATTTAATTACCCCATTATTACCAATTCATATATTGTGGATAAACTTGGTAACAGACTCATTACCAGCATTAGCACTAGCAGTTGACCCAGCAGAAAAAGACATTATGAATAGAAAGCCATTAAAACCAAAACAAGGTGTATTTACAAAAGGAATGACTTTTAGAGTAATATACCAAGGAATTATGATTGGTGTACTTACACTTGTTGCATTTATAATTGGTTTAGCAACACCAGAAAATGAGTTACCAGTTGTAAATATAACAGAAGCAAATGGAATTGTAAGAACATTATCTACAGAAGAAGTCAAAGTGGAAATAGGTCAAGCAATGGCATTTACAGTTTTAGCACTTTCAGAATTAGTACATGTATTTAATATTAGAAACAACAAAAAATCTATATTCAAAACAGGAATATTTAATAACAGCAAACTAATACTTGCAACAGCTGTATCTGCAGGACTAATGCTTATAGTATTATTTGTACCAGCATTAAGAAATATATTTAGTATACCAGTATTACCAGCAATGAACATTTTAGAGACAGTTATACTAGTGTTTATACCAATTGTTGTTGTAGAAATATTTAAATTACTTAAGATAAACACTACAAAGGAGGAATAAGTAATGAAAAAAAGAACATCAATTATTATTGGAATAATTGCTTTAATATTAGACCAACTGACAAAAGTGTTATTTATAAATAAAAATATGGAACTTATTCCAAATGTTTTGAAAATATACTATTGGCAAAATGAAGGAACAATATTTGAAATTACAAATGGAATAAAAATATCAGTGATTGCCTTAGAAAGCATAATAATTATAATTCCAATTGTTATATATTTAGTAAAAAGATATAGCAAAGCAAAAAATAATATAATATTATCTCTAATGCTAATATTAGCAGGAGCAATAGGAAATCTAATTGATATTCTATTTAGAGGCTATGTAATAGATTTTATTAATATTGCAAATTCGATGAATTGTAATTTGTCAGATGTATTTTTAATTGGTGGAATTATTTTATTATTTATATTTGCAATAAAACAAGCCATAAACAAAAAGTTTGCTAAAAATTAACAATAAAAATGGCAAAGCAGTTGACAAATACAAAAAAAGTTAGTATAATTTTATAGTATCAATTTTTAGGTAATAAATTAAAATATAGATTACAGAGAAAAAGCAATCAAGGGAGGGAATTAGAAATGGCACAACCAAAAAGAAGATGGTCAAAAGCAAGAACACATTTAAAAAGATCTACATGGAAATTAGAAAATCAAAATTTAGTTGATTGTCCACATTGCCATGAAAAAGTATTGCAACATAGAGTATGTCCAAACTGCGGATACTATGATGGAAAAGAAGTAGTTGCAAAATCAGAAGAGTAAAATCAATAATAGCATAGCTTTTAAGCTATGCTATTTTGCTGTCACAATTTTCATCAAAAATTTTACTAAATAGAATAGCATTATTTGACAGAGTATGATAAAATATATACGAAATTATAAAAAGGAAATTTAGTAATATGAATGCTAGAATTGATAAAAATAATTATTATTTAGATATAGCAAAATCAGTAGCAGAAAGAAGTACTTGCTTAAGAAAAAAAGTGGGATGTGTAATTGTAAATAATGATGAAATAATTTCTACTGGATATAATGGTGCACCAAGAGGAAGAAAAAATTGTATAGATTTAGGATACTGCGTAAAAAAGAAATGTTTCCCAGATGTTAGACATGGTGGGTATGATGCTTGTAGAAGCGTACATGCAGAACAAAACGCTATAATTAGTGCAAGTAGAAAAGACATGCTTGGAGGTACTTTATATTTATCATTGTTTAAAGTAGAAAATGGTGAATATGATCCGGGAGCTAATTCATGTCAAATGTGTAGAAAAATGATTATAAATAGTGGAATTAAGAAAGTTATAGTAAGGACTAGTGAAACAGAATATATTGAAGTTGATGTGGATGAGTGGATTAGGAATGATGATTTATTAGAAGGAAAACTTACGTATTAAGAAAGGAATGAAGAAATGAGCAAACCAACAGTTGCAATTATAGGAAGACCAAATGTAGGAAAATCTACATTTTTTAACTATGTAGTTGGAAAGAGAATATCAATAGTTGAAGATACACCAGGTGTTACAAGAGATAGAGTTTATGCTGATGCAAATTGGAGAGGTAGAAACTTTATTTTAGTTGATACAGGAGGTATTGAACCAGAGTCAGATGATGTTATTCTTTCTCAAATGCGCAGACAAGCAGATATGGCAATAGAAATTGCAGATGTAATTCTATTTATAACAGATATAAAACAAGGAGTTACAGCAGCAGACCATGATATTGCATTAATGCTTAAAAAATCAAAGAAGCCAATAATTTTGATATGTAATAAATCAGACACATTTGGTAAAACTCCTGATGAATTATATGAATTCTATAACTTAGGAATAGGTGATCCATATGCAGTGTCTTCAGTTAACGCAAAAGGTATAGGAGACGTTCTGGACGCTGTATATGATAATCTTCCACCTCAAACAGAGGATGAAGATGACAGTGATGTTATTAAAGTAGCGATTATTGGAAAACCAAATGTGGGTAAATCTTCATTAGTAAATAAAATACTTGGAGAAAATAGAGTAATTGTAAGTGATATTGCAGGAACTACAAGAGACGCAATTGACTCTGAATTCCAAAATGAATTTGGAAAATATGTATTTATTGATACAGCTGGAATTCGTAGAAAAAGTAAAGTTAATGATAACCTAGAAAAATATAGCGTTATGAGAAGTTTATTAGCAGTAGAAAGAGCTGATGTATGTATTTTAATGTTAGATGCAAATGAAGGAGTAACAGCTCAAGATGCTAAAATTGCAGGAGAGGCACATGAAGCTGGTAAAGGTGTAATAATTGTTGTAAACAAATGGGATGAAATAGAAAAAGATAACCAAACTATGGAAAACTATAAAAAAGATGTATACAACAAATTGTCATATTTATCATATGCACCAATAATGTTTATATCAGCTAAAACAGGACAAAGAGTAAATAAACTATATGAAATGATAAATATGGTTGCAAGTCAAAATGCATTAAGAGTATCTACTTCAGTTTTAAATGATGTATTAAGTGAAGCAGTAACAATTGTGCAACCACCAACAGATAAAGGTAGAAGATTAAAAATATTCTATATGACACAAGCTACTACAAAACCACCAACATTTGTGGTATTTGTAAATGATAAAGAATTATTCCATTTCTCTTACGAAAGATATTTGGTAAACCAAATAAGAAAAGAATTTGGATTAACAGGAACACCAATTAGAATGATAGTAAGAGAAAAAGGCGAAAAAGAGTAACAAAGGAGAGTGATTTAGATGGCAACATATATAATAATTGCAGTAATTGCATATTTAATAGGAAGTATAAACTTTTCAATTATACTTAGCAAAAGAATGGCAGGTTTTGATATTAGAGAAAAGGGAAGCGGAAATGCAGGAACTACCAATATGTTAAGAGCAGTTGGAAAAAAAGCAGCAGTAATTACGTTAATCTGTGATATTTTAAAAGGAGTAGTATCTATTTTAATAGCAGTTCTAGCTGGAAAAATTATTAAGAATTTAGATAATGCTTTATTAGTACAATTAGCTGGAATATTTGTAATAATAGGACATACATTTCCTGTATTCTTTAAATTCAAAGGTGGAAAAGGTATTGCTACAGCATTAGGAGTTTTATTAATGATAAATTGGCAAATAGGACTAATTTGTTTGATATTTGCATTAGTTTTAATGGCATTAACGAAAATGGTATCAGTTGGTTCTATTGCAGCAGCTATATTATTTCCAATATTGGTTGCATTTATAGACCAAAATTATATTGTTCAAACTAGCAATAGCAACTGGAGTTATTTAGTATTTAGTATCATTGTAGCTTTATTAGTTATATTTAATCATAGAGCAAATGTGCAGAGAATTCTTAATGGAACAGAAAATAGATTAAGCTTTAAAAAATAGAAAGGAAAGACAAATGAAAAACATCTGTATAATAGGAAGTGGAAGCTGGGGCTGTGCCTTAGCAATACATGCAGCTAAAATGGGGCATAATGTTAAAATATGGTCATTTGCTCAGGAAGAAGCTAATTTGATAAATAAAGAAAGAAAATGTATGTTTTTGCCAATGGCAACGATACCAGAAAATATATATTGCACAACAGACATAAAAGAAGCAGTAGAAGGTTCAGACTTGATATTACATGTTACACCATCAAAATTCTTTAGAAATACGTTAAATCAATATAAACAATACATTACAAATCAACCAGTAGTTATATGTTCAAAAGGTTTTGAACTTGAAAGTTTATCAACACTAAGTGATGTAGCAGAACAGGAACTAACAAATGTAAAAATAGGAGCATTTTCAGGGCCAAGTCATGCTGAAGAAGTTTCATTAGGAATACCAACAGCAATTGTTGCAGCATCTAAAGACTATAATGTGCAATATTTAGTTCAAGATACATTTATGAATGAAAGTATGAGAGTATATACAAGCAATGACATTCAAGGCGTTGAACTAGGTGGAGCATTAAAAAACATTATAGCTTTTTGTGCTGGAATTGTAGCAGAATTAAATTTAGGAGATAACACATTTGCAGCTTTAATATCAAGAGGGCTGACAGAACTTTCAAGACTAGGAGTTGCAATGGGTGGAGAGCACAATACGTTTTATGGTTTATCTGGTTTAGGAGATTTAATTGTAACATGTATGAGTGAACACAGTAGAAATAGAAAAGCTGGAAGATGTATAGGAAGAGGACTTTCGTTAGAAGAAACTAGAAAAGAAGTTGGAATGACAATTGAAAGTGTTGACAACATTGAGGCAGCATATAAATTAGCACAAAAATATAATATCGAAATGCCAATAGTAAATGCAGTTTATGATATTCTATATAATGGATTAGAACCAAGAGAAGCTGTAACAAAGTTAATGACACGTGAAAAAAAGGCAGAGTAAGGAGAAGAATATGAGATTATTAGTACAAAGAGTAAAAAATTCTAATGTAGTCGTTGAAGGTAAAACAATTGGAGAAATAGGACAAGGCTTTATGGTATTGCTTGGAGTAGCACCAACAGATACCAAAGAAACTGCAGATTTTCTAGTACAAAAACTAATTAACTTAAGAGTTTTTGAAGATGAAAATGAAAAAATGAACTTGTCTATAAAAGATATAGATGGTGAACTATTGATAGTATCACAATTTACACTTTATGCAGATACAAGCCATGGAAATAGACCAAGCTTTATAAATGCTGCAAAACCAGATTTGGCAAATGAACTTTATGAATATTTTGTAGAGCAATGCAAAAAACAAAATATTAAAAAAGTTGCAACAGGTAAATTTGCAGCAGATATGCAAGTTTCATTGCAAAATGATGGACCAGTGACAATAATGTTAGAAAAAGAATAAAAAACAAGAATTTCTATGTAGAATAACCTACTAGAAATTCTTTTCTTTTTAGTCTATTAGTAATCTTTCTAAAATTTGGACAGCATTACTAGCAGCACCTTTCCTTAAATTATCAGCAACTACCCATAAATTAACACCAGATGACACACTGAAATCTCTTCTAATTCTACCTATAAATACATTATCTTGATTATTAGAATCTAAAGTAGTAGGATAGTCATCTCTTAAAATAATACCAGAAGATTGCTTTAATATTTGCTTTAATTCCTTAAGTCTAAAATCTCTTTCGAATTCCACATTTATAACCTCACTATGGCTATTTAAAACCGGAACTCTAACTGTAGTTGCAGTTATTCTTAAATTAGGCCTTCCTAAAATTTTTCTGGTTTCATTTATCATTTTTTCTTCTTCTTTTGTATAACCATTATCTAAGAACACATCAATATAAGGAATACAATTACTAAAAATAGGAACCTTGAATTTTTGTAATTCATAATCATGAGTTTGATTTTCTAAAACAGATAACTCACTATTGTAGCTCTGAATTCCTGATTTTAAATCCTCCACACCTTTAAATCCTGCACCTGAAACAGCTTGATATGTACTATACACAATTCTTTTTATACCATAGTTGTCATCCAAAGGCTTTAATGCAACAACAGCTTGTATTGTGGAACAATTAGGGTTTGCAATAATTCCGTTATTATTTCTAGCATCTTCAAAATTAACTTCAGGCACTACTAAAGGTACATCTTTATCCATTCTAAAACAACTGCTATTATCAATAACTGTACAACCTTTAGAAACTGCTATTGGAGCAAATTCTTTCGATACACTTCCACCAGCAGAAAAAATTGCAAAATCAAAACCGGAATCAAAAGAATTTTGAGTTAACTCTTGCACTTTGTAATCTTTACCTAAAAAATTAATTTCTTTTCCAGCAGATCTACTAGAAGCAAAAAAAGTATATTCACTAATAGGTAGTTTTTTTTCTTCTAAAACTTTAATAATTGTTTGCCCTACAAGACCAGTGGCACCAACAACTGCTAATTTTATATTACTCATAAAATCACACCTTTCTAATAGATTTTATGAATAAAAAACAAAAAAGTGCTTAATTTAATAAGGATATCTTTCAAATAAATATCTAATAATGTCATCTGCATTATGCTCAGTCACATTTATAAAAACACCCTTATCCAAACTAATCCACATATTTATATCATAATCATTTTCAAGCAAAGCACTAATAATATCAGCAATTTCAATAGGATTTTCATAATTTTTTTGCCACAATAAATCATCATCAATAGAACTAATGTCTTTGAAAAAATGTTGCAAAAATTTTAAAATTTCTCCACTCTTAGTACTGTACAATTTAACAATTGCATTCATAAAAAAATCTCCTTCATAATTAGTATTAAAAAAATAAAAATAATTATACTTAAGAATAAAAGGCAATTTTTTGCAAATAATATGCTTAGAAAGGTGGAAATTATGAAAAAAGCGATAATAATTATGATAATTGCAGTAATTATAACAATTATAATTTTATCTTCTTTAGTTGCTTATGCAAAAGGAGATAGTAATGACAATAAAATAGAAGATAAAGTTACACAAGAATTGATGTATTTAAATCAATATTTTGTAACAATGCTTGGAGATTTTAATGGTCTTACTATTGGAGATAATAGACTTCAAGAAACAGAGCCTAAAATACAAACTAATATAAACACAAACTTGAGTGACCAAGCAGAAAAAAACAAAACACAGGGAAATGATAATTTGCAGCAAAATAGTAAAGTAGAAAATAAAACAGATACAGTTCAAAATGGAATATTAAAAAATAATGGTAAATATGATGCAAAATGGGATAAAATTGAAACAGAAGTGGAGCAAATATATCAAGTATGGAACACTGTGAGCATTGACTTATACAGTTTAAACATTGATAATAATGCAATACTAGCTTTTAATGATGGACTAAATAGAGCAACTCAAGCGATAAAAGTTAAAAATAAGGCAAATGCAATGAATGAAATAACAGGAATATATGGAAAAATATTAGAATATAGAAAAGCATATGATAAAGACACTAGGAAGACAGATATATTAACAATTCAATATAACTCTGTAGCAGCATATACGGATGTGACAAATGGAAAGTGGAATGAAGCAAATGCAAAATTAGCAACTGCAGAAAAAATATTTTCAAACTTATTAAACACAGTAACAAATGATTATACAAACCAAGCAACAATGAGCCAATGCTATATCTCGATAAATGAACTAAAGAAAGCAGTAGGCTTACAAGACAAAGAAATATTTTTCATAGAATATAGAAACCTAATGAGCAAAATGGAGATTATAGTATCATAAAAATTTTTATTAAATTCACAATTCGTTCACAATGTTATGGTATATATTAGCTAGTAAATTATTTAGGAGGTAGTTAATTATGGACAAAGAAGAAAGAAAACAAAAAATGGAAGAATTTAATGCAAAAATGAAGGAGTTAAACGCAAAAATTAAAGATGGAACAGATACAGTAATAATAGCAGGAATGGAAGCAAAAGATGTATTATCAGAAAAAATGAAAGATGCACAAAGCGGTCTAGAAGCTGCAAAAGAGCAATGCAGAATTGCATCAGAAAGAGGAAGAAGCAAAATTTCAAGTGAATTATTAAGAGCTCAAATGAACTTCAAAGTGGCAAAAGAGAATATTCAAGAAAGAAAAGAAGCATATGACAAAGAAAAATTATCTAAATATATTGATAATGAATTAGAATATGCAGAACAATGTGTAACTTTAGCATTACTTGCAGCAGAAGAAGCAAAAGTAGCATTCTTAGAAGCAGTTGATGCTCAAAAAGAATATGACGAGAAATATGGGAAAGATGAATAATACCTAAGCAAAATCTGTCAATGATAATCATTGGCAGATTTTTAAAGTTAATAAAAAATTTGACAAAAACTCTTGAAAAATGCTTAAACTTATATTATCATAATTAAAGTAACAAATCAAAAGAAAAAGTATAGAAAGAGGCACAAAACATGAAAGATGCTAAAACCTTTGCAAGAGTAGAGAGAGAGAGAGAGAGAGAGAGAGAGCTACAACATTAACAAATAACAAACAAGCTAAGAAATTAGCTTTATTAAGCATATTAAAGACAGGTTATGAGTATGAAAATACTTAAATGACCTGTCTTTTTGATGTGAAAAAATATTTAATTTGTGCAAACTTTTTTAGAGAATCAAAGGAGAGTGATGTAAGACAGATTTTAATATTAAAAATATATATGCAAAAAAATGCAAAACAATGCAAAACAAAAAATAAAAGAAAGGGTATGATAATATATCATATAAAAGGTACAAAGAAGAAATGAAAACAAAAAACAAAAGAAATTATTTGAAAGAGAAAGGTATTACTCTAATAGCACTTGTAGTAACTATAGTAGTATTGCTGATTTTGGCAGGAGTAAGCTTAAATGCAATATTTAGTGAAAACGGAATAATAAAAAGAGCACAAGATGCCCAAAACAAAATGGATCAAGCAACACAAAATGATTTAGATGCACTAAATGGATTAAATGAATTAATAGACAGTAAGACAAATGAAACAACAGGAGGAAACAATAATCCTTCAACAACACCTAAAGTATCAACATTAGTAGGAACAGTAGTAGATAAAAATACAAAAGCAGAAGATGCATATGGAAATAAAAT